>Ga0307380_10000031_pt1 | contig 252129 bp, 224 predicted proteins | sample UN3MG_FD_202239 | JGI IMG/M metagenome (GOLD analysis project Ga0307380, IMG submission 202239) | Soil microbial communities from Risofladan, Vaasa, Finland - UN-3 | ecosystem: Environmental > Terrestrial > Soil > Coastal area > Acid sulfate soil | place: Finland: Risofladan, Vaasa... | reverse complement strand
GGCGGCAATAGCACCGACCAGAACACAACCCACAAATACTCCCTTGCTGGCACCTACAACGTCAGCCTGACCGTGGAGAATGAATGTGGTAATGATACCAAGACCGAGCTCAATTACATAAACGTAACGGCTGCTCCAGTAGCTAACTTCACCGCCAATGTAACCAGTGGCTGCGCCCCATTAACGGTTAACTTCACTGACCTGTCCACACCCATAGGGGAGATCGATAACTGGACCTGGGAATTCCCCGGAGGCAGCCCTCTAAATGCTACCGGACAGGGTCCTCACATAGTAACCTATAGCGCTGCTGGCAACTACACCGTCAACCTGACGGTCAGCAATGCCTGCGGCTCAGATAACATGACCGAGATCGATTACATCACGGTGAAAGCTCCGCCCATTGCAGCCTTCAGTGCCATTCCCCCCACTGGCTACGCTCCTTTAACGGTTACCTTCACCGATTTATCCACGGGGACAATCGATAACTGGACCTGGGACTTCCCCGGAGGCAGCCCTGCAAATGCTACAGGAGTGGGACCTCAAACAGTAACCTATAGTGCTGTCGGCACTTACACCGTCAACCTGACGGTGAGCAATGCCTGTGGTAGTAATACTACCAGTGCTACAGTGACTGTTACTACTTATACACCTGGCGGAGGTGGTGGAGGTGGAGGCACCTGTTATCTCGACATAGATATGCTGGGGAAGATAACCAGAGTGAGAATATCATGTGCTACCAGCAGAACTCTCGAATCCAAGGTGGCACCTGACCCTGATAGCATCCACTTCCTGGAGATTGACCGTGGCACCAGGGTGCTTTGTGATGACCTTGGCAGAAGGCCAGAAGTACTAGTGATGAGATTGGCAAACGAATCACCGCCAGTACCAGATGGCTCAGCGCTGGTCGGTCCAGTTTATAACTTTACCGGCAACTATAGCTCAAGCTCTTGCGGCTATCCTAACGCGCTACAGTGTTGCTTAGGCGTTACCTTTGACCAGAATATCACAATAGTGTTGAACTATGACCCCGATGAGCTGCCCGAATTCACTGCTTCGCTGGCTCTTGCCTACTATGATACTGAACAGGGCATTTGGGTTATTTTGCCACCTGACATAGGTCGCGTAGCTGAGATTGGTAAGTCAACTGGTCTGATAAACCACTTCAGCACAGTCGCCATAATAGCAGAACTTGCTCCCCCTCCCGCACCAGCCAGTTTTGTGGCAAGCACCTTGAACATTGAGCAAAGCCCCCTAGTATGGAAAAACATATTCGTGGGAGTGACAGGAGAGGATGTTACCATCACTGCTAATGTAGCCAATAACGGTGGGCAAGAAGGCACTTATACTGCTGAGCTGAAGTTGAATGGGAAAACAGTGGATACCAAAGAAGTGACACTGGCTGCAGGGCAAAGCCAGCAGGTAAGCTTCACTGTGTCCGGAATGGATTATGGACAGTATGAGGTAGAAGTCGCTGGATTGAGTGGAGAGTTCACAGTGTCACGAAGCATCAACTGGTGGCTTATCATTGGCATAATACTCGCTGTTGGCTTGATTACATGGGCATCCATTTGGTGGAGAAAAAGGAGGCAGAAGGCAGCACAGAGTGAATAACCAGGCTTTTTGGCTCGGGGTTATTCCTCTCTTCCCTTGATTATCCTGAATAGCCTCACTGTCCTGGGGCAGTGAGGCTATTTTATTAAATCCAGTAGCTCCTGGTGGACTTTGCCATTGGAAAACAAAAGGTCGCTTGTTTGTAACTTCCAGGAATCTCCGTGAAAGTCGCTAACCCCACCACCAGCTTCCTGAATTAGCAAAACCCCCGGGGCAACATCCCAGGGCTCAATTTTGGTAGTTAAGTAAGCCTCTCCCCTGCCAGCGGCCACCCAAGCTATTTCCAGGCCAGCTGAGCCGAGTTTGCGCATATCCATAACATGGGGATAAACTCTACTTATAATCTTGCCTGTTTTTGCCCGGTCTTTCTCCCCGCCTTCACAATAGAAAATATAGCTCTGGCTGAGGTCTGTTATATCAGATACTCGGATTCTCCCTCCGTTCAAATAAGCGCCCTTGCCCTTTTCGGCAAAATAAAACTCATTGATTGCCGGGGCGTATATTGTCCCTAAAAGAAGCTCATTTTTATGCATTAAAGCTATACAGACGGAAAAGAAAGGGTTGAAGTTGGCAAAATTGCCCGTGCCATCGAGAGAATCTACCACCCAGAGCCAATCAGGGTCGCCTTGAAGAAAACCGCTTTCCTCGGTTAGCAAACTGTGATGGGGATAATGCCTTTTGATTTCAGCGATGATTAACCTATCTACATCCTTATCATATCTGACAGATGCTTCTTTAGCTGTGCTCCGCAAGCTAAATAAAGAGTAATCTTGCCGAAAATGCTTCATTAAGACATCGCCTGCCTTTCGGGCTAAATCCTCCATCAAAATCTTCATTTCTAAACCCCTATGTCATTGCGAGGAGCGATAGCGACGAAGCAATCCCGTTGCTGTGATAATGACCTTCAAGTGGGATTGCCACGCCCACTTCGTGGGCTCGCAATGACAGTAAGAAAGGCTAGCGATGCCCCTTTCTGTCATGCGAGGCACGCCCTCATTTTGTAGCACGAGGTTAAAGCCTCGCACTACATTTCTAAACTTTGCTCTGTCATTTTGCATTTGGAATTTTGCCTTTTGATTTTCTTTGAGGTGTCACTCATCTATCTGAACCAGATTAAGTCTCCCGAATAAGGTAAAATTTGGCAAAGGTCAAGTTCACCCCAGTTAAGCACGATATAATCTCACTGGGGACGACTCGCCTCAATCAGGCTACACTTTACTAGAATCAGGACACGAGCAGGCTACTGTAAAAGCGTTGTTATTTTTTGAGGCCGCTGATAAAGTCATCAAGGGACATAGCAGCCATGGTCATAGTTTGAAGTGTGCCCCTCGCCCCTAACGCAATTGCCACCCTACACACGGCCTCAGCGTTGGGAGCTTCCACGATGTTCACGAAGTCATATGGACCAAGAAGAGCAAATTGGTTAATTATCCTGAGCCCCTGTGCTTCGACTTCCTTGCTGACCTCTCTGATTCTTTCCGGTTTATCCTTGATGGTCTTCCTTCCCTCATCAGTAAGAGTGGTCAACATCACAAATACAGCCATTCTTCACCTCCTTTTATTATTTTTAAAATTTGATGCCCGAACTAATCTCGATTTGCCCTTTTTTACCGCAAAAATCAATTATAACATACAAATCCAGCTAGCTCAATCCCTAAAACCGCTCTTTAGCTGGCGAAGATAACTCTCTATGTAATGTTTAACCTCGCTCGCAGGCTGATAAATGCCGAAGTGCCCTTCACATAATATATCGGCGTTGAGGTCAATCAGCTTTTGCAATGAGATAATCGCCTTCTCCGGTTCCCCTCCCCACATAGCACTATACGGCCCGTGTATATCCTGTCCGAAGAGAATCCTTTTACCACTTATATCGGTATGCAAGGCGATGCTTCCCCTGGTATGACCGGGAATATGGATAGCAGTGAACTCCTGCCCCCCGAAAACCAGCTTTTGTTCCGCTCCTTGCAACTTAACATCCACCTGGCAAGGTTCATAATCCACCCCATACGCTTCAGCGCCAACCCCATCACCGGTCTCAATAGCCTCAGCATCCAGGCTATGGGCTATTATTTTGACACCATACTCCTGTTTAAACTTAGCTAAGCTACCGACATGGTCAATATGGCAATGGGTAACAATTACTGTGGTTATCTTATCTGGAATTAACCCTAAAGTGAGGATATTGTCCACTAACCTGTCGAAGCTTTGCCCGGCACCGCTGTCAATGAGGATTAGCTCTCCAACATCGATTAAGTAGACACAGCAGTCATAGGAATGGGATACCTCGGCGCTGCCGATGAGGTATATATCCTGGTATATGCGAAACGGCATGCTCATAATTTTACTCTCCGAAAATAGCTTTCTCCAGAAGCTCTCCTTCTCGAGCCTTCATTCTAGCCTCTTCCTCAGGCTTCTCGTGGTCATAGCCCAGAAGGTGAAGTATTCCATGGATAATCAGTAATGCCAGCTCTTGCTCCGTTGAATGCCCTTGTTCCTCAGCTTGTTCCACCGCTTTGGGATAAGAAATGATTACCTCCCCCAAATGGGTTACATCATCGGGAGGAGAAACAAAGTCAGCATCAGCCCCTTGTTGAGGAAGCATATAAAAGGCGAGCACATCCGTAGGTTCGTCTATGCCTCGATAATCTCGATTAAGCCTCCGCACCGTCTCAGAATCGGTGAAAACCAGGCTCATTTCGTATGGGGGTGTTATGCTTTCAGCTTTAAGAACTTCCTGAGCTAACTTCCTTGCCCATTGCGCATCAATGCACTTCTGGAATTCCTGTTCAATTTGAATGCCTATTTCTCCCTTCATAGCAAATAAACTAGCCTCCACCAATCCCCATGTTCTCCACAAGGTTGTGATATTTCCCGCCGAGCAATCCCTCTCCAATAATATAGGCACCACAAGCTGCTTCCTTTGCTACCTGCGATAGTTTCTTTACCTTTATCACGGGAGCATATTTGCCAAGCCTGCCCACCAGTTCTGCCGTTATAAACTCATGCTCGGTAAGCCTGCCAGACAAGATAATCTCTCTGGGATGAGGCTGTGAGACAAGCATGGAAACCACATCCTTTTCCAGATTTTCTCCCAAAAGAACCATCGCTTCTTTAAAATTTACCAAATCTGCAGGCTCGATATTTTTCCCAACAAAGTCCCTGACCCCGCCTCTAAAAACAATATCCTGAGTCAGGGGTGGTTTCAATCTAATGGCAATTTCAGCATCCATCCCCCCGCAGGCAAGAAATCCGATACTGCCATTTGTTCCACCTATCCCATCAACAATTTTCCCGCCTTCAATGGCTATAGTGGCAGTAAATCCATAGCCCATTTCCACATAAATAAACGATGTCTTCTCAAAAGAGATGCCTGACCTTTCAGATTGGTCCTTTATTCCCAATGCTACGCAACATACCTTGTCCGCCGTGCCCATATCAAATTTATTCCACTTTCTATAAGCAGGCACGGTTTCGAGATGGATAACACCGGGCGTGAAATAAGTGGGCATCTTCCTTTTTTTCATCTCTAAAAGCACGCTCTTTATCCCTTCGTTTACCGCTACATTCGTATCCAGAGGAATCATTCTTCCGATATCGTTTTCAGTTATATCCTCTATGCCTTTCAAAGGTATCCCCCATCCTGATGGACCAATAATGATGTCCAATGGCATTAACCTTTCGAGTGCTTCGATAAGTATATAAGGTTTCTGGAAAACTTCTTCCGAGGTTATAGATTCATCCACTATGATTTCACGGTTATCTTCCATTCCGAAAAGGTCGAAACTATGTGTCCCGGGGTCTATTCCTACAACTCTCATATTTCTCGCCTTAATGGGCAGGAAGGGTCTGAGGCAAACCAGCTTCCGGTTAAACTAAATGTTCTTGACCGGCACCCTCCACACTGATACAAATATTTACACCTCTGGCACTTGCCTTCTCTGGTTGAGAAATTCGTTATCTTTTTAATCAACTCCGAGTTTTGTATATCATCCCATATTTCATCGAGGTTTTTCTCATTTACGTTGCCCATTGTCTTGGCAGCAAATGTGCACGGCTTTACATCACCATTTGTCTCAATAAACATATAACTGCCAAAGATGCAGGAGGGAGTATCGGGAACTACAACGCCATTCTCCCCATCTACGGAATAATTAATACCATGCTCCCTTAAAAACGGCTTGAAGAACGGTTCATCAAAATATACATCCATCATTAATTCTCTTTGATATTTAACCACGGAAAGGAATATATCCTTATATTGTTCTCCATTGAGAACATATTTTTTATAGTCCATACATGGTTTCAAACCTAAGAATGTAATCTTTTTATATCCTGTCTCCTTGGCAAATTTAAATATTTCCCCGATTTGCTCGTAGTTATGCCTCCCTATAGTCACCGGGCATGAATCAAGAATTTTATGTTCCTTGGCAATTGCCACTGCCTGTTTTAATTTCTCAAAACTTGCCCCCCTCCTTACTCTCTCATAGCTTTCTTTACCAGCCCCGTCTATGCTTATCATGAGGCTCACATTAAATTCAGCTAACCTCCTGGCTATGTTTCCATCAAGAAACATGCCATTGCTGATAAGATAGACCTTGATACCCTCTTTACGAATAATCTCAATAACTTCAAATAATTCCTGGCGTAGAAGTGGCTCTCCCCCCTCGATAATGACCCATCCTGGTTTAAGGGATGATACCTGCCGGGCAACATCTATCACCTTTTCACCATCAAGTTCCTGGGGAGCCATACCCCGGCAATGGAGGCAATTGAGATTGCACCTATTGGTAATTGCCCAGTCAATAAGGTAGGGACTTTTCATTTCCAATCAATGTCCAACCATAAATCATAGCAAGCTATTTCGTTTCAATGAAGTCTTTATAGTAAAATACCATTAATGGCAGTAACACCGCTCAGGAATCAGTATCTCAGAGTTAAGCAGAGGTATCCCGGGGCAATAGTCTTTTTCAGGCTGGGGGATTTTTATGAGACGTTCGATGAGGATGCCAAACTTGCCTCCCGTGAGCTGGATATCGTTTTAACCTCTCGTGGAATGGGCAAAGGACAAAAAGTACCCATGGCAGGAATCCCCCACCATGCCATAGATAATTACCTTGCCAGGCTTATCAATCGAGGCTATAAGGTAGCTATCTGTGAACAACTCAGCCCTCCGGGCAAAGGATTGGTGGAAAGGGATGTCATTCGAGTAGTGACGCCAGGAACGGTAATTGAGCCTAACCTGCTTGAGGCCCGGGAAAACAACTACCTTGTCAGTTTAATCATCGAAGATGCAAAAGCAGGGATAGCTTATGTTGATATAACCACCAGCGATTTTGCCACCACTCAGCTTCCCGCCGATAGAGTTTCTCCGGAATTAGAGCGCCTGCAGCCAAGAGAGGTCCTCATCCCTCAAAGCGCTGAGGTTTATCAGCAATTACCGTCCACGGTAACAAAGGTCGATGATTACTGGTTTGATTTAGAAATCGCCCAACAAGCTTTGCTGGAGCATTTTGGTGTGGCTACCCTGGAAGGCTATGGCTGTGCTCATTTGCCTCTGGCTATAAAGGCCGGCGGCTCACTAATCCATTATGTTTCCGAAACTCAAAAAGAAGCTTTGCCCCAGCTAACCAGCCTTGCTACCTACTCCACAGATTCCTTTATGGCTCTTGATGGCCAGACATGCCGCAACCTGGAGCTTTTTCAAGGCGGCAGGTGGGGAGAAACCGCCAATTCCTTGCTTTCTTTGCTCGATATGACCAGGACCGCTATGGGAGGCAGATTGCTCAAAAACTGGCTGGCTCAACCTCTTCTTGATATAGATAAGCTAAATCAACGGCAAGAAGCAGTCAGCTGGTTCTATAACGATGGCTTAACTCGCCAACAGACCATGACCTTTCTGGGAGATATCGCCGATCTGGAGAGAGTAGTTAACCGGGTAAGAGGTGGCAAGGCAATGCCCAGGGAGGTAATAACATTGCGCACAAGCCTGGAAAAGGTAGCCCAGTTGAAGGCAACGCTCGATAATTGCCCCAACAAGTTAGTCAGCGAACTAAAACTCTTCCCCGAGATTGTAGATTTAATTGACCGAGCCATTGTTGACGAACCCGGTGACCTTGACCACGGGAATGTGATTAAGGAAGGCTTTTCCAGCGAGTTAGATGAGCTTAGTCACAGTTCAACCAAGGCTAAACAATACTTAGCCAGCCTGGAGCAAAGGGAAAAACAACGCACCGGAATTAAATCCTTGAAAGTAGGCTATAACAGAGTATTTGGCTATTACATTGAGGTATCCCGGGCAAATCTCAATCTGGTTCCCGATGACTATATCCGTAAGCAAACCCTTGCTGAAGCTGAAAGGTTCTTCACCCCCGAGCTAAAGGAGTATGAATCGCTCATTCTTACCTCACAGGAAAAGATAGCTTACCTGGAAACGGCTCTGTTTAACCAGGTTTGCCAGCAGATAGGCGCTGAAGGGGAACAGATTTTAACTACCGCAAGAGCTATCGCCCAAATTGATGTGTTTTCCTGCCTTGCTGAAGTGGCAGCATGCTACAACTACACCAGACCGGAGTTGACCAACGAGGATGTCATCGATATTAAAGAGGGACGCCACCCCATGGTAGAGAGAAGCTTGGGCAGTGACAATTTTATTCCCAATGATACATACCTATGCAATAGCGATAGCCAGCTCATCATACTCACTGGCCCGAATATGTCAGGAAAATCCACTTACCTCAAACAGGTAGCTTTGATCATCCTTCTAGCACAAATTGGCAGCTTTGTGCCCGCTAAATCAGCGAAAATCGGCATTGTCGACCGTATCTTTACCAGAATTGGGGCTCAGGAAGATTTAGCCGCAGGACAATCGACTTTCATGGTGGAAATGACCGAAACAGCAAACATTCTACATAACGCCACTACTCGCTCCTTGCTTATCCTGGACGAAATTGGACGAGGCACAAGCACTTATGACGGACTCTCTATCGCCTGGGCAGTGGCAGAATACATTCACGGAGCACCGAAGTTGGGAGCAAAGACCCTGTTCGCCACGCACTACCATGAACTGGTAGAGCTTGCCAATACCCTGCCCAGGGTGAAGAATTTTAATGTCGCCGTGGCTGAGGAAGGAGATAAGGTTATCTTCCTGCATAAAATTATCCCCGGAGGCACTGATAGAAGCTACGGTATCCATGTAGCTCAGCTAGCTGGTTTGCCCAAATCGGTGACCAATCGTGCTCAGGATGTTTTAGCTAACCTGGAAGACAGGAGCACTACTGGCAAAGGTAGGGCCCAACGGAGAGCAACAGTACCGCAACTCACACTTTTCCCCAAAGATTCTTTACTGGCTGATGAAATCTCCAGGCTCGACATTGATTCCCTGTCTCCTTTGGAAGCTATCACCAAGCTCTACGAATTAAAACGAATGGCGCAAGAGGAATAACAGGAATAATTTGCTATAATTTGGGGTTTAACTAATGGCTAAGGATTACTATCACATTTTAGGGGTTCCCCGAAACGCATCAGATGAGCAGATTAAGAAAGCTTACCGAAAGCTGGCGATGCAATATCACCCTGACCGCAATCCGGACAAAGAGAAATGGGCAAATGAAAAATTCAAGGAGATAAACGAAGCTTACGCTGCTCTTGGCGACCCTCAAAAGAGAAAACAATACGACCAATTCGGCACAGTAGGCGAAATCGGCGATATCTTTGGCAGCCCTTTTACTCGAACTACCTTCGAGGATTTGATGAAGGATTTTGGCGGAGAAGGGCTTGATTTCAGCTTTCTCGATGATATATTCGGCGACCGACTGAGAGGAACAGGATTCTCCTTTAGAACTTTTGGTAAGCGTGGCGGGACAAAATTTGAAGCCTGGCCTGGAGAGACAATTAACCTCGATGAAATATTCGGACAAGCCAGAAAACCTTACCGACAGAATGTCCGTTATCAACTCAGCATTACCCCAAAGGAGGCTTCACAGGGAACAAGGAAAATTCTAACCAGGCACGGGAAAAAGGTAGAAGTCAAAATTCCTTCAGGCGTGAAAACGGGCAGCATGGTAAAACTGCGCAACGCCTGCCAGATAACCGATGGCGTGCCCGGAGATATCTTAATTCAGGTCATAGTTAAGTAGGAGTAAAAATGAATCAACAGCGAAAAGGTGACATTGACGCCTTTTTCAATCCCAAAAGCATCGCCCCTATCGGCTCATTAAAAGGAGGGACACTTGGCGGTGCTTGCCTGATAGAGAACCTGCGCAATTTTGGTTTTCAAGGCAAGATATATCCCGTCAATCCCTCCTACGATGAAATCCTTGGACTGAAAGTTTACCCCAGTGTAACAGAAGTCCCCGACGCTGTTGACCTGGCAGTCATTAGCACTCCGGCCGGAACTGTTCCGGCAATTATCAAGGAATGTGTCGAAAAGGGAGTGAAAGCTGCTGTTGTTGCCTCAGACGGCTTTGCCGAAAGGGGTGAAGAAGGAGCCAAGCTCGAGCAAGAAATAGTTGATATCGCCAGACCTGCGGGAATGCGTATTATGGGACCAGATACAATTGGCACTACTAATACTAGAAGCGGTGCCACAACTAACCTATATCATGTAAATTACCATAAAATCCAAAAGGGTTCCATAGCTTTAGGTGGTCAGACAGGCCTTATCGGCTTTCAAGCATTTCCATTTGAGGATTACCGCTATGGCATAAGTAAGATCTGCGATTATGGCAACAGATGCGACGTGGATGAAATAGACTTAATAGCTTATCTCAAAGATGACCCCGATACCAAAGTAATCAGCCTTTATGTTGAGGAGCTATCTGATGGTCCTCTTTTCCTGAAAGTAGCCAGAGAGACCTCTGCTAAGAAGCCTATCCTGATTTATAAAGCAGGGAAAGCAAAAGAAACCGAAAAGGCGGCAGCATTACACCACGGCTCTATAGTGGGTGAATATACAACTTATGCCTCAATATTCAAGGAAGCGGGAATTATCCCTCTCGCTACTTTTGGAGAGGTCTTCGAGCTTCCCAAAATCTTTGCCTATCAACCATTGCCTAAGGGGAATCGCGTCGCCATACTCACTGTAAGCGGTGCTGGAGGAGTGGCAGCCGCGGATACCGCTATTGAATGCGGGCTATCCCTCGCTAAATTATCTCCCCCGACAGTAGAAAGACTATCGAGGATACATCCCACACTGAAGAGTAATCCCGTGGACTTGGGACCATCAATAGTGGTAACTAACCCCCTCTTCTTGTTCAATGAAGTGGTAGAAGCACTCGCCAATGATGAAAACATCGATTGCCTCATGGTTTATTTTTATGGTGCCCCGGATATGCCTTCAGAGTTCTACAGTGAACTATTGAGCAAATTCTCTGCTACAAAGCCAGTGGCTACCTGTGTTTATAGCATGGGAACGTTAGGTGTTGAACAAGCATCACGGATTATCGAGAGTTTAGGTTTCCCCGTTTTCTCGGATATTGAGACTTCGATCCGGGCATTAGCAGCAATGGTAAAGTATCGCCAGTGGCTTGACAAAACCGAGTCATGAAAGCATTAGTGCAGCGAGTCACCAATGCCTCGGTAACCGTGGGTAATAAAACGGTTGGAGAAATTGGGGAAGGCCTGGTTGTCTTTCTTGGCATAGCCAGAGATGATTCCCAGGAAGACGCTCGCTATCTCGCAGACAAAGTAGTTAACCTGCGCATCTTCTCCAATGAGGCGGGCAGATTTTCACTTTCGGCATTAGAGACAGGAAGAGAAATTTTAGTAGTCAGTCAATTCACCTTGTTGGCTGACACACGGAAAGGAAGACGCCCCGGCTTTACTGAAGCAGCTTCACCCGATAAAGCTGGAGAACTTTATGAGTTCTTCGTTAAGCAGGTTCGCTCCTTCGGGCTTAAGGTAGAAACGGGGATTTTTCAGGAACACATGCTGGTAAATATCCACAATGATGGACCGGTAACTCTGTTGCTGGAAAGCAAAAAACAGTCAGCTAATGGCTGAAAACTGAAAGCTGAAGGCTTCTAAATTGGGATTTGTTTAGAATTTAGTGCTTTGAGTTTAGGATTTAACCTGGAGATTGCTTCGGCACTCACGTGCCTCGCAATGACACGGGAGGGAGTCCCCATGTGAAAGTCAATGCGTCACTGGACATCTCAACGAGCACAATAAATTGACAGGATTCTGGTCCCATAACATACTATCAGGCAAGCATGCTATGTGGGAACATAACCCGGGAAACGCCAACTCTTTGACACGCTACCAATTTCCTGAGTTTATTAATAATTGCACTGAGATGCATAATTATCATGGAGAAAGGTGTACTTGGATTTTGAGCTGATCCGTATTCCACAGCCGTTTTTCAAGCCTACCAACAGTATTCGAATAGGAGACGCTATTCTGGATACCGGCCACATGAGTGATACCAGTACGAAGGTTCTACGAGAACAATTAGAAAGCGGGAAGTTGAAGGGCACAAGAGAAATAATCATTACTCACCCCCACGTGGATCACATAGGCGGAAGCGAGGCATTAGCCCAAATTGCGGAGAAGCCCCATATTGTCTTCAAGGGAGGGGATAAAATCATACGCGATTTTGTCGGATACCTGTTGGAGGTACGAAAGGAGCAACTGAAACTGCTTTCCTTGGGAAGCAAGGATGTGCTACGTGAATTTTTAGACTCATACTTTCCCGTAAATCAGCATTATCGAGATGTGAATATTTGCAGGGTAGTCGAGGAAGGAGAAGAAATCCGAATGGGAAAGGTGACCTTGAGAGTAATACATACGCCCGGTCATGAAGCAAACCACATGGCTCTATACCACAAACCTTCGGGCACCCTTTTTTCCGGCGACTTGATAATGGACAACGCCCAATTCATGTATGCTCCCCTCACCAGCAGTGTGAGGGATTACGAAAACTCACTGAGGAAAGTGCTTCGTTTGAAGCCCAGATTGATCGTTCCTTCTCATGGAGGGCCTATCGAGAACCCTACCGAGCATCTGAATAAGTGTTTGGAGAACGTGTTGAGGACCAAAGGGAGAATTTTGAACACGTTGATGGAGCGAGGGGAAATCACTCATTTTCAGCTAGTGGAAAGCTTGTTTAACGCGGCGGATCCTATGGGCGTGGGATTTTTGGCTGCAGTGGTTCTTTCGTACTTGGATTATCTGGAGGAAGAAGGGAAGGTCGTGGTGAGGAGAAATGACGAAACGACGGTTTCTCTGAGGTAGGCGGGGCATCCAGCAGTTAAAATCACATCATAGTGGAAAAGACCGGATTTAACGAAGATTTTGTCAAAGCTGTGCTGTCTGCTTCAGAGAAATGGTGCCAGCCACACATTTTGAGATTAAAAATTTTAAGGACTACTCTACAATCTGCGAGAGGATGGTAGTTGATAACTATATCATCCGCTCTGGTGAGGATTTTTGATGACCTGGTTCACATAGCTAGGTGACACTTCACGCAGTTCTTTATACCGTTGTGAGCTACTAGCTAGCGGGTAGCAATCTCTAAACAAGGCAATAATCAAAAGCCAAAATGCAAAATGACAGCGAAAAATTCAAAAAAATAAAGTATCTTTACGTTTTTTGAGTGAAGATATTATATAATTGCGAGCTAGCGGTGATTTGCCGGGACATACTCCCCGAGAAATGTCAGCTCTTTGACAGCTAGCAGAGACGAAAAGGGTAGAAGAATATAGGTGAAGAAATGGCGAGAGTAATTGTTTCCACGGGAAGAGGGGGAGCTGGGAAATCAACTTTTTCAGCTATGATTAGCAAATACTTAGCTCCGCCTTTGCTACTGATTGATGTCGACCCTGATCAGAGTTTATCCGACATGCTTGGAGTAGATTTAGAAAAGGAAGGGGTGAGTACTGTTTCAAGCGTGGTTTCCGATATCAAAAAGGTAGGTGGATTGAGTTCTCGGTTATATTTTGATGAAATAGAAGCTTCGTTTTACACGAATTGTATATATCGGAGCGAAAATCTTGATCTGGTCACTTTAGGAACAAAGTGGGTTGAGGGCTGTTATTGTCTTGAAGATAATTCACTTAAAGGGATAATTCCAAAACTGATCAGGAACTATGAAAGCGTAGTGATAGATTCACCAGCGGGATTAGAGCATCTGAATCGGAAAGTAGTGTCACATATAAATGATCTGTTTGTGTTAATAGACCCTTCGTTAAAATCTACAAAGCATGTAGAAAGGATAAAGCGTATCACTGAAGGGGTAAAGATAACCTATGATTGCTTCTACCTGATAGGAAACTATGAATTTAATGGAGAGGTGGAAAGGTGTCTCCAAAATCTAGGAGAGCACTATTTGGGGAAGATAGACTATGATGCTAATGTCAAGGATTATAATCTGAAAGGGAAGTCACTATGGGATTTACCGGAAGATTCGCCCGCTTGTTTATCGGTCAAAAACCTATTCAAAAGAATCCTGGAAATTGACGGAAACCACTTTCAGGTTAGACAGGAATTATTAACTTAAGCCTATTAATGCAGTTAAGTGATAATAAATATATAATAGAAAAGATGTGTAGGCTTGCTTGAAGGTTACGCGTGGTTAGGAGAATACTTAAAATTTCAAAGAAGGAGGTTTAAAAATGTGCCGGTATTGTTTGGAATACGGCGGTGGGACGAAGTGGTATCTCAATCCTGATAATTACCGCGATGAGCTTTACACTTCTGGAGCTCATGAAGCTACGGTAAAAATGCTAACCGGTGTGCAAAAAAATAGCTTTGAGGTAGGTGCTATGACAATCGCCGATGAATCGTGCCCAGATTTGTATTATTCAGATAGCCTGAGCATAGCTCTGGAGCAGATGATCGGTCACGGTGGGCAAATCGTTCCTTTAGAAGATGCCCTCAAGATAATAGACCTCTGTAAGGGACCTTTTTTTCTCGTGCACTGCGCCTGCCGCAGGTATTTTGGCAAAACGGATGTCCTGCGCTGCCTGTATCTCTGGGGAATTGAAACTGCCCTAAAAGAGAGACCCTGGGAGAAAGATTCAAAAATTCTCTCTAAGGAAGAAGCAAAAAAGTTCGAGAGAGAATGCGACAAAAAAGGATTTCTGCATTCAATTTGGCATGCCGCTGTTGATTCTGATGGAATTCCTCCTATAGTTATGTGTCACTGCACCGCTACTGATTGCATACCCACAAAGTCCAGGCTATCTTACGGAGTGGTAAATGCTCAGCGGAAGGGCGAATATGTAGCTGAGGTCAACCCGGCAAAGTGTAAGGAGGGATGCAAGGACTACCCACTGTGCATGCAGCGCTGTCAGTTTGGGGCAATGAGATATTCTCCGGTAGAACGCATAATGTACGTTGACCCTCAAGCATGTTTTGGGTGCGGATTGTGCCGGCGGGCTTGTCCGTATGGAGCAATAAAGCTGGTGGACCGGTCATCCTACCCCTCTCTGGTGGATAATTGGTGACCTGGAAAGTGAATCTGGATGAAAGGAGCGATGAAATGGAATATACACATATAACACCAAGACCAGTTATTCATGTAGATGAAGAGGCATGTGGAAACGCAATATTGTGCTTAAAGTGCGTGAAAGCTTGCTTAGAGGCAGGCCCAAATTGTATTGGATTTATAAACACTGAGCCTCCTCCAGTGGGAGAAAATGCCCCCAAAAGATTGGAGGATATACCACACAGAATATTTTCTTGTTACATGGTGAACTGCAACGGCTGTGGGAAGTGTGTTGAAGCTTGCCCCAAAGGAGCTCTCACCCTGGAGATGCCTGAACCTCAACTGCCGGCAGCAAGAGTTCAGCGATCAGATATCGTCTTCTGTACTACCCTCAGGGATGGTACAAGAATATTCCCCCGAGATGAATTTTAGCAGCCACAATGACTCTGCAGGATAAAAAGGAGTTCAGGATAGTATATCCAGGCTGCAGAAAGCAGGAGATGCCGTGATTAAGGCAAAACAACTTCGGGTTGTCGCCGGAGCCTATTTATCCGGTATGGGCTATTACGTGGAAGTCTTACCGGAGATACCGAATACCGACCTTAAGCCCGATGTGATAGGGATAAAGCCTAAGTTAGAGCAGGTCAAACTTCGCTTGGAAAACAAGGGAGGGGCACCAACTGGCTTCATACATTTACTGAGTGAGGATGAGTGGACGCCTACGGAATCCATAGTGGAAAAGACCGGATTTAACGAAGATTTTGTCAAAGCTGTGCTGCGGGATAGCGAGGAGGACGGTTGGGTTAAAAGTAAAAATGAACCAGAAGGTCTTACCTTCTGGAAGATTGATGGTTACCGGCTACCTGCTGAAGAATGCGTGATGATGTGTTGTGGTCCTGAAGACCCTCTGGGGGCATTAGACGTCCTGGAGGGATTAAAGGGCTGTTTCAATAGAGGATATCTCATTTTCCCGTACCAGGTAGATGAGGAGTTCTTAAACAGGTGTTTTCAAAAGGATATAGGTGTTCTGGTCTTTGACGAAAGGATTGTCTGCTTCAGAGAAATGGTGCCAGCCACACATCTTGCGATTAAAAATTTTAAGGACTACTCTACAATCTGCGAGAGGATGGTAGTTGATAACTATATCATCCGCTCTGGTGAATATTTTTGATGATATAATTCAGAAAGGAAGGGGGTTAAACAATGTGCTATACGATACCGCTAGCAGCAGCCATAATCACCACTATTTTATGGAGGCGAAAGAAAGAACCGAGGCTTTGGTGGCTTAATCTAATGCTTTATGGAGGTACTCTATTTGGAATAGTGGACCACATCTGGCATGGTGAGCTATTCCTTATGTCGGAGGGTATTATCAGGGATTTATCCCTGGGAGGTATAATCACCGCCACTGTGTTTGCTTGCTGGGGCATAATTCTTGGTCTGTCTAAAATAAGCGCTACTTTGAGTCAGTACCTGGCAGCCCCGAAAGAGTATAAAAGCAAGTGATAGCCAACTCAAACCAACGAGTCGCTATCCCTTAGAGGCTGGCTCAAGCTTCAGGCTAATGTCCAGGGCTTTGACTGAATGGGTGAGAGCGCCTACCGAGATAAAATCAACGCCGGTTTCAGCTACAGCTCGAACTGTGTCGAGGGTAATTCCTCCCGAGGCTTCAACTAAGGCACGGCCATGAACTGCCTTTACTGCCTGCCGCATATCTTCGAGTCTCATGTTATCAAGCATGATGACATCTGCCCCGGCTTCAGCAGCTTCCAATGCCCCTTGTGGAGTGTTAACCTCCATCTCAACCTTTACCCCCCCTGGAGCATTTTGTCGGGCCCTGGCGATAATTTCCTTGATGCTTAATCCCTCATTACGAAGGGCGGCAAGATGATTGTCCTTGATGAGAATGCCATCGCCTAAATGCATGCGGTGGTTTTTGCCACCGCCAACCTTAACGGCATATTTTTCCAATACCCTCAAGCACGGGGTAGTTTTCCGGGTATCCATAATCCGCACTGGCAACCCTTCAACTGCCTTCACATAGCGATTTGCCTCTGTGGCAATGCCGCTGAGCCTCTGCAGGAAATTCAACACTGTTCTTTCCGCCTTAAGGATACTGGCTATCCTGCCCTCTACCACGGCAATCATATCGCCACTGCCAATTTTCGCTCCGTCTTTAAGCCAAACTTTTATTTTCAATTTCGTGTCAACTCGGCGAAACACTTCCTCAGCTATCTCAACCCCGGCTAAGATGCCTTCTTCCTTGGCTAAAATTGATGCTACACCAATTTTTTCATCTGGTATCAGGGAATTAGTGGTGACATCGCCTTTGCCAAGGTCTTCCGCCAAAGCAAGGGCAATGATTTGCCGTATTTGCGCTTTATTGAGCATGTTTATCCTGAAAAACTATATGTTTCTGCCACTCTGACGAGGTTTCAGGAAAATCGGTGCGGAAATGAGCACCGCGGCTCTCTTCCCGGAGCAATGCCGCCTCAGCCATAAGCCGGCCACATAATACCAGACTGCTTAGCTCATGAGAGACACGGTCAGCAGGCTGGGGTAGGAAGCGCTCCCAGGTAGCCAGGATGTTTGCCGCCCCGGTAAGACCATCGCCGGAACGAATAATCCCCACCTTATCCCACATCAGCGATTGTAAGTTAGCTAGATTGAGCTGTGGTGCCTTGGGCAGTGGCTCACGGTCGGGGATGAAGTAAGATTGCTTCGCTTCACTGGCAATGACAGAAGGATGAGATGTTTGAGTTCTTTGTATTGCTCTCCTGGCAAAAACAACCGATTCAAGCAGTGAATTCGATGCCAGCCTGTTGGCACCATGAACGCCAGTGCAAGCTGCCTCCCCGATGGCAAATAAGCCCAAAATATTGGCTTCACCCCACTCATTCACCCTCACCCCTCCCATAAGATAGTGAGCTGCTGGAGTTACCGGTATGAGTTCCCTGGTGATGTCCAAACCATGTTGCCGACAGAAGCGATAGATATGTGGGAAGCGGGCAGTAATCAAACGAGCCGGCAAATGAGTAACATCCAAAAACACGCTATCACTGCTTCTCTTTCTCATCTCATAAACAATGCTCCGAGCCACCACATCCCTTGGCGCCAGCTCAGCCTCAGGTGCATAGTCAGGCATAAAACGATAACCTTCCCCGTTTCTGAGTATACCGCCCTCTCCCCTCACCGCCTCGGAAATGAGGAAGGGAGCCACCCCGGGAAGATAAAGACTGGTGGGATGGAACTGGAAAAACTCCATATCGCTGATTTCAGCACCAGCTTTGAAAGCTAAGGCTATGCCATCACCGGTAACCACATCGGAGTTGGTGGTATATTTAAATAACTGACCTGCACCACCAGTGGCTAAAATAAAAAATCGGCAACTATACTCCTCTATCATCCCTCTTCGGCAATCAAGAACCTTCACACCTTTCACTCTCCCACCCTCAGTGATAATCTCGTTAACCAGGCAATGTTCTAAAACCTTGACCCTGTTGGACCGCACCTGCCGACTCAAGGTGACTTCGATATACTCACCAGTAGCATCCCCACCAGCATGGATGATGCGAGGAGCGCTATGAGCCGCCTCCATGCCTAAGCTAATTTCGCCATTCAGGGTATCAAAGGGAACTTGAAGTTTGATAAGGTCAGCAATACATTCCGCTGCCTCTTCAGTAAGAATATGAACTGCATTGGCATCACATAACCCGTCTCCAGCAGCCATGGTATCCCGGTAATGAAGCTCAGGAGAGTCATTCTTACCTATGGCAACAGCAATGCCACCTTGAGCATACTTGGTATTACAATCATCAATGCTGCCCTTGGTCAAGACAAGCACGCTGCTCTGTTTGATAGCCAGTAATGAGGCGTAAAGCCCGGCAATGCCACTGCCCACTATTATGTAATCATAGTGCTGCATCTTTTCCCCTCAACCTATAGCCAGCATCCTATCAATAGCCTTTTTAGCCCTCACCCTTATCTCCTCAGGAACAGTGACGATGTTTTCCCGTGCCTTCATTGTTTCAATCACCGTTTCCAGTGTGGTCTTCTTCATATCAGGGCAAACTAAGCTATCGGAGATAAGGTGAAATTCCTTATCGGGATTCTGCTTTCGCAAAGGATACAACATCCCTTCCTCAGTGCCAATGAGGAAAATTTTAGCATTGCTTCCTTTAGCATAGCGGAGCATCTGGGAGGTGCTTAAAGCAGCGTCAGCCAACTCGATAACCTTGGGACGACATTCAGGATGAACCAGCACCTTAGCTTGAGGATAACGCTGCCTGGCTGCCTTGACTTCTTCCACACTGAGGTTATCATGGGTAGCACAAAAACCAGGGTAAAGAATCAGCTTTTTATCAGTCTTGGTAGAGACATAATGCCCCAGATTTTTGTCAGGGATGAACAGGATTTCCTCGTTTGGAATTGCGTTTACCACCTCAACTCCATTAGCCGAAGTGCAGCAAATATCGCTCTCCGCCTTAATTGCCGCTGTGGTATTAACATAAGCCACTACAGCAGCTTCGGGATATCGCCCCTTCCATTCCCTTAAACTGTCAACATCTATGGTATCCGCCAGAGGACAGCCTGCGTCACGATGTGATAATAGCACTGTGGTACCTGGATTCAGGATGGCTGCCGTTTCCGCCATAAAAAGAACGCCGCAAAAGACGATTACCTTCGCCTTGATGCCAACGCATTTCCTTGCCAGCTCCAGAGAGTCACCAGTGAAGTCAGCGATATCCTGCACTTCAGGACGCTGATAATTATGAGCCACAATAATAGCGTTAAGCTCCCTCTTTAACTCCAGGACTTCTTTCTGAAGTTCCTTAAATCCGGACCCTGCTTTAGCAGTCACTTTTTAGTTTCTATCTCCGTTCTTTCCAAACCCAGTAATCTATAAATTTTCTTAGAGCCTTTGCCGCTCTGGCAGGCGAAGGAAAAACAGGTATCCCCTGATTAACAATCTGCTTCCTTATATCAGCAATGGCATTCCACCTCCAGTTTTCCATATCAGAGGAATCAATTTCGCCCGTTTCTATAACGCAGATTACCGGCTTACCTTCTTCTTTAATTGCTATGCTGCCATCCATGAAGTCCCTGGCTATCGTTTCCCGCCATACATCCGTAGGGTAAAAGTCATCCTGGGTCAAGCCAACAACGAAAACATTAAACTCCTGCGCGGCAGCCATCATTTTCAGCAGGCTCAAGGGTGGAATAAGTGACTTTTGAAGAATAGAGCTGTCCAGGGGATTCCTAATCCAATCCCAAATCTCAGGGACTTCTTTTTTAAGTTTCTCCCTTGTTTTCCGGGAAAGTTCGGGAATATGAAAACCTTCCTCCTCCCACACATCACTTGAAACCACGCTTTTCCCACCTCCACCCCCAACCATAAGCACCTCCCTGCTGGTAACAGGCGGTAAAAAGGTAAAAACCACAGCCTGGTCTATCAGCTCCTGAAAATTAGCGACCAGGGTAATACCGTGTTGTTTTGATATCGTCCTCCAGATGTCCATAGAGCCTGCCAGTGATGCTGTGTGAGAAAACACCAGCTTTTTCCCGGCTTCACCCCTTCCCGCTTTAAGTATTATCACTGGTTTCCTTGCTGTGGCATAGGATAAAGCGCGGATAAATTCCTTCCCATCTTTAACGCCCTCAATATAGGCAGCAATTAGCTTTGTTTCCGGGTCATCAGCAAAATAGTATAATAACTCCGATTCATTTATATCCGCGGCGTTGCCATAGCTTATTACCTTGCTGAAGCGAACTCCCCTCAAAGCAGCATATCGGACAAATTCTCCGGCTCCCCCACCACTCTGAAAGAGTCCCCCAACAGAGCCACTTTCCCTGGGCAAATCATCGTTAAAGGATAGCCCGACTTCGGGGCAGTAAATACCCATACAGTTCGGACCCAGAATCCTGATGCCCAGGCTTTTAGCTTTTTGTAAGATTTCACGTTCAAGCCTCGTTTCCTTTTCCCTTCCCGTTTCGCTCATTATCCCTGTGAAAAGATGAACAAGCTTAACATTCTTGGCTTTACAATCTTCAAGGAGTTTCAACACCCTTTCCGCAGATACGCAGGAGATAACGTAGTCCACCTCCGGCTCGGGGATATCCCTGAGACTTGGATAAACCTTTAGCCCAAGAATCTCATCCAATTTCGGGTTTACCGGGTATATCCCGCCCTTAAAGTCATGGCCTATGAGGCAGCGGGTAAAATTGTATCCCCCGGAGATGCGGTTTAAAGATGCTCCCACAATAGCAGCAGAACTTGGATGGAAAAGGGCGTCAAGATTATCAAAATTATCAGGCATATTTGCCCTGTAATGCCCAGGGACTGGTCTTCTCAATGTTAACCTTTACCAGCTGCCCTGAACAATCAGCATCGTCCTGGAAAAAGACCAGTTTATTACTTTCAGTGCGCCCATACCATTTCCCCTTTTTATTGCCCTCCACTAATACTTCCACTTCCTTTCCGATATAGCCAGAGTTTATCTCACCAGCTACCGATGCTTGAAGCTGCTCAACCTTCTTGAGCCTTTCTTTCTTGGTCTCTCGAGGGACATTATCTTCATATTTCCTCCAGGCAATGGTGCCAGACCGTGGAGAGTAGGCTGCCACATGAACAACATCGAACCTTATTTCCGTTAGCAGCGAAAAGGTATGTTCAAACTGCTCCTCTGTTTCTCCAGGAAAGCCCACAATAACATCAGTGCTCAAAGAAACCTGAGGCAAGCGCTCTTTAATAGCACGGATGAGTTCGCGATATTGCTCAATAGTGTACCCCCGCCTCATCGCTTTTAATATGTCATCATCCCCCGATTGAACAGGCAGCTCCAGGTATTTACAGACCTTCTCTAATGAAGCTACCGCTTCGATAAGTTTTTGGCTCATATCTTTAGGGTGGTTTGTCAGAAAGCGAATTCTTGATAAGCCCTCGATTTCGTTTAACCGGTATAGCAAATCAGTCAAATCTGGATGCCCCGGTAAGTCACGCCCATAGGAATCGACATTCTGCCCCAGCAAAGTTATTTCTTTGATGCCTCGCTTTGCCATTTCTTCAGCCTCACAGACCACCTCCTCCACAGGGCGGCTTGCTTCCCTGCCTCTACGGTAAGGAACAATGCAAAAAGAACAGAAATTGTTGCACCCTTGAATGATAGGAATATAGGCACACGGCGAGGAAACCTTCCCGGCGTCATTGCGAGCATAGCGAAGCAATCCCTGCTCATCAACCGGGACGCCTTGCTCATTAGCCCAGCTAATGAAATCGGGATAAGCCCCGGGCCTGAACAAAAAATCAACATGGGGAAATCGTTTCTTCAAATCCTCAACATGGGAATCGACAAAACAGCCGGTAACCAGGATGCGGATATCAGGGTGTTCCCTCTTTAAACCTTTTAGCTGACCCAGCATTCCCAAAACTTTATCCTCGGCGCTTTGTCTCACCACACAGGTATTAAGCACTATTAAGTCGGCCTCTCGGGGCGATTTGACCTCATGATATCCCGCAGAATTCAGATAGCTAGCTATCCGCTGTGATTCCGCCTTATTCATCTGACAGCCTATGGTCCAGATAGAATAACCTGACATAGCAATACCACCGCTACCTTTACGCCAACTTGCTGGTCAATCCTCCATCGATAACCAGAGTCTGACCGGTAACGTAAGATGAAGCGCCAGAGACCAGGTAAATAATGCCACCAACGATATCCTCAGGCTGCCCATAGCGCCCCAGCGGGATATGCTCTAAAAATCCTCCTCCCTTCTCCTGTTCACTGGTATCTGGCTTCATACCCAACAACTGCAACAACCCTCCACTAGCTATAAACCCCGGGGCAATGGCATTTACCCTGATATTGTAAGGCGCTAGGTCCATAGCCAGTGTCTTGGTGAAATTGATAATCCCCGCCTTAGCTGCTCCGTAGGGAGCACACGGGGTGTAACTTGCAATTCCAGCTACTGAAGCGATACTGACGATGTTTCCTTCCTTCTGGCTAATCATCACCTTAGCTGCTGCTTTGGAGCAGAGGAACACGCTCTTCAAGTTCTCACGAACAATGGCATCCCAGCCCCCTTCGCTTAAATCCATCGTGCCAGCGATGAAGGAGCCACCAGCATTATTGACCAGAATATCAATCCTGCCAAACTCAGCCGCGCTCTTTTCCACCAAATTCGACACCTGGTCAGCAAAGCGAACATCAGTGGGCACCGCTAGAGATTTTCTCCCCTTAGCTCTAATCTCTTCAGCGGTGGCTTCAATGTCAGCGGCAGTCCGGGCAGCAACTACCACATCAGCTCCGGCATCAGCTAAACCCAGGGCTATGGCTTTGCCAATGCCTCGTCCCGCTCCAGTTACAATGGCTACCTTGCCATCCAGATTAAATAAAGATGAACTCATTTTTTAACCTCCTTAAGGTTTTCAGGTTGTTTAATTTTGTTTTCCCGTTCGGACAACTACATCCCTAAACGACCTGGTTTCCGTTATTATAGTTAAGATATATAATTCACCACAAGTTAAAGGCTATGGGAACTAAAGACCAGGCAGGGCATAGAGAAAGACTGCGACAGAAGTTCCTTAAGTCCGGGCTTAAGGGGTTCCACGACTATGAAATCGTGGAATTGCTGCTAACTCTGGGAACGCCTCGTAAGGACTGTAAACAGCAGGCAAAGGAAGCAATAGAAAAATTCAAGAACCTGCGGGGAGTTTTGGCCGCTCCCCCGGAGGAATTAGAAGAGATTAAAGGAATCGGCCCGACTCATATCTTTATAATCAAGTTTATGCAACAGCTAGGAGAGCAATTCCTCAAGGAGCAAATTCTGGGTAAAGAATTTTTGCACTCCTCTCAGGAGGTCTCCAACTACCTTCGCCATTCGATGAGAGACCTCAAAAAAGAGACCTTTAAGGTCATGTTTCTCACTGCCCAGAACCAGGTTATCGCCGTGGAAGACTTATTTGAGGGGACATTGACTGCCAGCGCAGTCTATTCCCGAGAAATCATAAAAAGTGCCATCAAACACAATGCCGCCGCTTTAATCTTTGCCCATAATCACCCTTCTGGCAATCCCGAGCCCAGCGATAACGACAAGCAGATAACCAGGGATTTGGTCTTTGCCGCAAATATCATGCAGATAAAAGTGCTGGACCATATTATTATCGGTGATAATTGCTATTTCAGCTTCGCCGATGAAGGATTCATTGAGAAATACGACCTGGATTTCTTGAGCTTAAGAAAGTAAGGGATACTTATTTAACCCGAATTAATGCCTTAAAAGGGACTTAAAAGGGAGGAAATATGCCAGAATTTGGTCTTAGTGAAGCTCAACTGATGTTTAAACAGAAGGCACAGGATTTTGCTGACCGGGTTTTAGCCCCTGGCGCTAAAGAGAGATGTAAACAGAATCAGTACCCCAGAAAAATTGTAGAGCAAATGGGGAAAGAAGGATTTCAAGGGCTATGGATTCCTGAAGATTACGGAGGGCAGCCTGGAGATGCTGTGATGCTCGGAATAACCGCTGAAGAGTTCGGTAAAGTAGACCATGCTGCCACACTATTTCCGCTGGAGGCATTCGGAGCTGCAGTAATAGTTGGGCGCTGTCACCCTGAGGTACAAAAAGAGTGGCTCCCCAGGATTGCTTGTGGAGAAGTTATCCCCTGTTTTGGTATAACTGAGCCTGAGTGCGGCTCTGATGCCACTGCACTCAGGACCAGAGCTGCCAGAGATGGTGATTATTACATACTTAATGGAGAGAAGACATCAATTACTCTCGGGATGCAAGGAGATTTGGCCGGTATATTTGCTACGGTAGACCCTGCTAAGAAAGCGAAGGGAATAACTTGCTTTGCTGTACCTTTAGACATTCCTGGAGTTTCAAGGACTTCCTTTGTTGATACCGGGTGGATTTCTCTGGACAGGTCTTCAGTGTTTCTTGATAACGTTCGTATCTCGTCTAAGTACAGAGCCGGTGAAGAAGGACAGGGCTTTCGATTAGCACTGGAAGATTTTGATATCTTCCGAGTTATGCTGGCTCTGTCGGCTCTGGGTATGGCGGAGGCTAGCCTCGATGACGCATTCGATTATAGTAAGAGTCGGCATGCCTGGGGTAGGCCCATCCTCAAATTCGAAGGAGTATCCTTCAGGCTTGTAGAGAGTTTGACCAGAGTAGAAGCAGCTCGCTTGCTTTGTTACAAAGCTATGTGGCTGCATGACCAGGGGTTACCATTCGCTAAAGAGTCAGCAATGTCTAAATATCTGGGACCGGTTGTAGCCGTAGATGCTATCCACAATGCCTTTTTAACCCTTGGTCATGTGGGTTATAGCGCAGAATACCCCCTGGAACAACGGCTACGAGATGCCATGGGCTACGAATTTGCTGATGGCACTGCCGATATTATGAAGCTTAATATCCTCCGTATTGTGGCCGGGAGGGAATACCTTCCTTATGCCTGACGAAGACAGGATTATTCAAAACGTGGCAAGGGAAATATGTGAGCGGTTGTTTATTTGTCATTGCGAGGAGCGTTAGCGGTTGCGAGGCGTAGCCGAAACAAACTGGAGCATGAGATTCCTCGTTTCACTCGGAACAAGCTCCGCAATCTCAGAGGTGGGCACGAGATTGCCACGCTCCGCTCGCAATGACAAGAGGGTGTTTAAAAATGTAGTTGCCCAATTTATTGGGCAAATGCGCCTGATGAATCAGGCAACTACAGAAATATGAAAGCTAAAATCCTAAGCACCAAATACGAAATACTAAACAATGTAAAAGAGCAGTCAGCGGTTAGCTAACGACTGAAAGCTGATGGCTGCTAAATTTAGTTTTGGTATTTGAATTTGGAATTTAGAATTTGTTTAGAGTTTAGAAATTAGGATTTAGAATTTAAGGTTGTTGATATGCCTAAAAACGAACGCAAAATCAAAATTAAACAGCCTCTGACAAAAAAGGAGGTGATGGTTAGATGACTTAATGTGTGCTTTTAGAGTGAACAAACAAAGGCAAAACCAGTAGACTTACGGGAGTCCAGGTAAACGCAAAAGCTTTCCTGGAAAAGAGAAAAATAAATGAGGTGCCAGAAATGGAGCGATTTAAGGACAAAGTAGTAATAGTAACGGGTGCAGCTCAAGGTGTAGGAGAGGCAATAGCCAGGCGCCTTGCTCAAGAGCAGGCTGCCGTTGGCATCCTTGATATTCAGGTAGATAAGGCGAAGGCTGTTGCATCTGACATAGGATTAAGGAATGGGAAAGCTATGGCTGTAGAAATGGATATCACAGATAGTAACTCCGTGAAACAGGCCGTCAAAGAAGTCGAACAAAGTTGGGGAAGGATTGATGTTTTAGTGAACAATGCCGGTTGGGATAAACTAATGTTGTTTATGGACCTACCGGAGGAACTCTGGGATAGAATAATAGCGATAAATCTAAGGGGGCCCATAACTGTTACCAGGGCGGTTCTCGATGGGATGAAGGAGCGTAACTATGGCAGGATAGTGAACATAGGCTCGGATGCCGGCAGGGTTGGCTCGACGGGTGAATCGGTCTACTCAGCCTGCAAGGGAGGCATGATCGCGTTTACAAAAACACTTGCCCGAGAGCTTGTAAGGTATAACATCCTGGTAAATTGCATCTGCCCCGGACCAGCAGAAACCCCCCTTCTTGCCTCTATGGCTGAGGCGAACCCGAACCTGATTGACGCTTTGAAGAAAGCAATCCCTATGCGACGGCTTGCAAAACCTGAGGATATAGCGGCCGCCGTTGCCTTCATCGCATCGGATGAGGCAGGATATATTACCGGCCAAACCCTGAGTGTTAGCGGTGGGCTCACTATGGCATAAAGGGCTTTCTATAGATATAAACGGGAGGTGAAATTATGGAATATCGGGAAATTCTCTACGAGAAGAAGGATGGCGCAGCAAGGATAACGATAAATCGGCCGAAGGTAATGAATGCCTGCAATAATGTCGCTGTTTATGAACTGACTCAGGCTTTCACGCAGGCATGGAGCGATGATGAGGTTCGTGTGGTAGTATTCACAGGGGCAGGAGACAGGGCATTCTGCACTGGCGGCGACCAAAGCGTACGCACAATTAAGGGCTATGAAAAGACTATAGCCGCTTTGCCCATGGAGGTTGGTTGGCAGCAGGTTACCTGGTTGATTCGTTTCATTCCCAAACCGGTAATTGCTCGGGTGAATGGCTATGCTATTGGAGGTGGGCATGTCTGGCAGGTTGCTTGTGACCTTGGCATAGCTTCTGAATCCGCTCGCTTTGGCCAGGCTGGGCCGCGGGTGGGAAGTTTTGACCCCGGATTTGGCACCGGGGAGTTAATGCGAAATGTCGGCACAAAGAAAGCCAAAGAGATATGGTTCCTCACCAGGATATATTCTGCTCAAGAAGCCCTACAGATGGGATTAGTCAATGCGGTAGTGCCTCCAGATAAGCTGGACGAGGAAGTGGATAAGTGGTGTGAGGAGTTATTGGCAAAGAGCTCAACCTCTCTAAAATTCTTAAAGTATGCCTTCAATGCCGAAACGGATGGAGTGACAGGAGTTACTTACCTCGGAGTTGCCGGTTTAGGCTTGTACTATAATACTGAGGAGGCCGCGGAAGGGGTGAAGGCATTCCAGGAGAAGAGAAAGCCGCGGTTTGAGGACTATCGCAAGGTGGCGATTTAAGGTTCTTTATTAACCTCACCCCCTTAATCCCCCTCTCCTTGAGAAGGAGAGGGGGGAAGCCCCTCTCTTACCTACACTCCCCCTTCCCTTAGTAAGTAGGGCTAGCTAAAGGATGCACAATCAAGACAACTTGGATAAAACCAGTCAAGGATTACAGACAGTTCGGCTACCGCATCACTAGAGGCTCTGAGGAATGGCAAGCACTCTATCATAAGCGAGTTGCTGTTGAGCGCTGCAATTCTAGGCTCAAAGAGACAAGAAGATTAGCGAAGCACCAGTTCCGAGGCTTTGAGCGTATCAGTGTTCATGCTACTTTGGCTGTTCTGGCGATGATGGCTGTGGCACTGTCCAAGGCAAAGTGCGGTCAACTTGGAGAAGTTCGGGTATGTGCCAGAAAGATTGCTTAGCGAAGACTAGAACTTATTCCTTTCGGAGCTTTTCTGGCAACAGACAACGCCTATGCGTTCAGATGGAATCACAGGAATGATGAGAAGCCTATGTTTTGGGCTTTTCTTGAGAGGTTGACAACCGCTGGACAGGGCGTGTAACCTTATGCAGGAATGTTAAAGAACTCGGAGCGAGTCAGGGGCTTTTTGTTAACCCCTGACTTGTCTTCTGATTTCTTAGACCTTGTTTTAGTTGACATGATATTCACTGGTTATAATTAACCCTGCACAAGTTAATTATAACATAAGTGGAGGTGATTTGTTATGTCTAAAATGACAGACGGCCATTACACATTCAGTATAAAGAGCGAACTGCCTGAAGAACTCCTACCAATTGACTTCTTTGAATCAACACTTGATGACCTGAAGCAACTACTATCACACATTGAATTTGCTCGTACAGGTGACCAACCACAAGCCAGTTGGAAAATTGAAACTGATGGTATTTACGTCGTAGCATCTGTAAATGGATTGCCGGGGGAACAATTGGAGGGGATATTGTGGGATGCTTATGCTGGTTTCGAGGCTAATGAATATGGTAAAGAGGAGAATTGGCCGAAAAGTTACGATGAGGATACTAAACAGGTAATTAAACGCATAGCAAATAGGGTGAAAAAAGGTATACCAATGGTAGTTCAGGTTGCAGAGAGAGAGCCACTTCGTATTACATCCCCAGAGCAAGTTAGACGACAAAGACGTGAGAAATATATTGCATGGTCGTCTGTTGAAGGCACACTCGACGTAATCTCGGTACATGGTAGACCTTTCTTTGTACTTTATGAACATGGCTCCTCAAGCCGTGTACGTTGCACATTCCCTGACGATTGGACAGAGAAAGTAGTAAAACTACTTAGTAAAAGAGTAGTTGTAGAAGGTTTGGTGTATTACAAACAGAGTGGCGAGCCAGAGCGATTGTCTAAACCCACCTCCATAGAAACAGTCCCTGAGCCAGAAAGTGAAATATCTGCCTTGCGTGGAACAGTGCGAGGCATGACTGGCGAACTATCTACATATGAATATGTTCAGCAACTAAGAGAGAAAGATGAATCTAGTTAAAGAGTATTGGGATAGCTGTTTGTGGATTAGTTATCTCAATGATTTACCTGAAGAGAAGGATAAAGTTGATATTATTGATACCCTAATAAGAAAAGCACAAAAACCAAATTCAAACATTCTCATTGTAGTTTCTACGATTGTATTGGCAGAAATTCAACCTCGTGACAATTATAACCAGATACACTATCGGGAAATTCGTGAAATGTTTTACAAAGCCAGGCACTTTATAAAAGTTCAAACCGTAACTCCCACAATAGCTGATATTGCTAGCCAGTTTAGAACAAGTAATCCAAATGTCAATTTATTCGATGCGATACAGATGTCTACTGCTGCTTTAGAAAGATGTCATATCCTATATACACTAAATGGTAGCGGTCAACGCCCAAGACCGAATGACATACTGAAGTTTAATGGTGTAGTAATGGCACCTGGCCTACCGCCATTGAACATACAAATTCCAGTCATGCCACCTGATTCTCAACTTCCACTTACCTAGTGACAATATGAAAACCAACATTCTTCACTATGACGAAATTAAGGACAGGCTTTTCCCTGGTGACGCTGCCAAGGTACTTAAAAAATTCCCTAACACAGTTATTGACCTAATAGTTACTTCACCACCTTACGCTGATAATCGCAGAAGCACATACAAAGGATTCCCGATTAGTAAATATGTAGACCTCTTTTTACCTATTGCAGCAGAACTACAGCGTGTTTTGAAACCGGAAGGGTCATTCATTCTTAATGTCAAAGAACGTGCTGTTAATGGAGAACGTCAAACCTACATCTTAGAGCTAATACTAGCCTTAAAAAAGCAAGGTTGGCTTTGGGTAGAAGAGTATATGTGGTGTAAATCTAACTGCTACCCTGGTAAATGGCCTAATCGTTTTAGAGATTCTTGGGAACGCTGTTTACACTTTACATTACAAAAGAAATTCAAGATGCGTCAAGAGAGGGTTATGGTTCCTATAGGCGAATGGGCTAATGGACGGTTAAAGAACTTGAGTGAAACAGATAAAGTAAGGGATGAGTCAAAGGTTGGTAGTGGGTTTGGTAAAAACGTATCTCATTGGCTCAACCGCAAATTGGTATACCCTACCAATGTGCTTCATCTGTCAACGGAATGCGCAAACAGAAAGCATAGTGCAGCATTCCCTATAGGGTTGCCAACTTGGTTTATCAAACTACTGACTGACGAAGATGATATTGTGCTTGACCCATTTATGGGCATAGGTACGACCGCATTAGCTTGCTTGAACTTGAATCGCCATTATACAGGAGTGGAATTATCTCCTGAGTATTATGAATTATCACAAAAGGCCTTAAGTGTAGCTTGGTCGAAGATAGAAAATAAGAGGTATAGGAGAGGGAATGGACATCGTAGAGTTAGAAAACAAAATTTCCGACAGTTTGAAGGAATTTCACAGACGCCGACTACAGGCAGCCCAGAATCTACGAGTATTACCACTGCTAAGACGCAAAAACCCATACCTGTATAAATCTCTTGGTATTGAAATTGCTTCTGAGTTGATGATGTCACTTCTTCAATCACATCTGAAGGAATCTGACGAAACGATTTTTGGCGATGCTTTTTTTGAACCATTAGCATTACTTGCCTCAGGTGGGAAAGTGTCTCCAACTGAAGGAGTAGATATAGTCATTGAGACAGAGACAAAATACCTTGCTGTCGCTGTTAAATCTGGCCCAAACATTTTCAACTCTGCGCAAAAACGCCGACAAAATACCGAATTTAATGCACTCAGGTCTAGGCTACTTAAGACACAGAAGGCATATGACCCACTTCTCGGACATGCTTATGGACGTTACATTTCAGGACCAAACGATAAGAAGAATTATAGAGATAGCTCCGGGCAAGCCTTTTGGGAAGAACTGACCGGTGATTCTGACTTCTATCTCAAACTGATAAGACTGATGAAAAATGAGCCATTGAAGTACAAGGAAGAATTTGACAAAGAATGGGCTGCTATTATAAATCGTTTAACATCTGAATTTACAGAGCTTTTCTGCACCAGTGATGGACATATTGATTGGGAACGCCTCACAGTATTCGTGAGTGCTAGGCAGAAGACAGAAATCAAAAAGAATAAGGCAATAAAGAAATAATCCTTGTCTTTAAGGGATAATCCCTAATATAATCACGATAGAAAAGTAACGTTAATAGAAGGAGACAAATATTATGGCTGCAGGCGGTACCAGAGAACCAACACTAACTGAAATTAAGGATGAAGTCATCAAACAGGCTCAACATTCCAGAATATCAATGTGGCTCACGGTCGCTGGGTTTGGCGGTACGGTCGCAATATTCGGTGCTTCGCTCAGCGCTCAGGGCAAGTACCTGTCGAGTGTACCCATCGCCGTTATAGGGCTTGGATTCATGATTTGGGCATTTTGCATGGCAAGAAAGCGCCAGCGACAATTCAAGGCCAAGTGGAATGAGCCACCACGATTTTAGCCCAGACGTTAAATTACCTCAAGGCCAGCGCCATAGTTTACATAAGGTTTTGCACGGCCCTACTTAGTAAGGGAGGGGAGTCAGGGGGATAGGTTGCTAAACAACGTCGATTTAAGATTTGACCGAAAAAACAGCCATAATAGAAGGCAGATAGAACGCTCGGGGAAAAAGCAGCACCACATTCTCAAAGAGCGTGCTGCCAGTGATTTCCCGAACTTATCGAACTAGAAAACCGCACAATTCGTCATTTCCGTTCAATCAGCTGTATGTTGACTTACTGCGACAGAAACGGCTGCGTTTAACGTGCATTATACGCCATATGCCTGGCAGAATCAAGCTCGATTTTTGTCTCAAGCCTTTATACCTTCCAATATTTCTTTTAGTTGTTTCTTTTCATTTTCCAATAGTATGCCTTCGTATTTCTCCAGCAACTCCTCGGCAGTATCTCTAACGAATATCATCTCTGAGGGGATCTTGTCTTTAGCTTCAACCATTCGATAACAGGCCTCAATTATCTTAATTCTTGCTTGGATGAAATATGGGTATTCCTTCAAAATATCCCTTAAGCAAGTAACTGCTCTTGAATACTTACCAGAGTTTTCACATTCTTGAGCTCGCCAGTAAAGCATAATTGGATCGTCCTCTGTTGGCTTCCGCCACGCCATTTTAGAGATTCTATCAAAGTATTCTTTCTCGGATGCACTTCCACGGACGGCTTCTTTTCTTGAATTCAATACTGACAAAGCAAAACTCTTCAGCCATGGCTCTCTAAGGAATTCAGCCTCAATGAAGTCTTCAGTAAAGAACCGCAGGAACTGCTCATTGTCAATACCTCCAGCCCCATCCGCAACCAGTAGAGGAACCTCATCTAAAAAGGCACTCCTGACTTCATATACTTCGTCATTTGATTGAATCCCTTTCAAAGAGGCTTCATATTTAGAGAGTACTACCGGGGAGTATGACAATAAGTCAGCCGCTTCTTTTGACAAGAAGACTTGAGAGAAACGGCCAATTCGTGAGCTAGATTCCACACGTTTCGCATAGTTTATGGAGTAACCCATTATTCTATTAATGAGCTTTCTGTAAACATCTTCTTTTAATTCAGAAGTTGTAATAATGGCAACTTCCCCATAGTGAATACCTGCAGCTATCTTCATTTCTCTGGGAGGTAAATCCTTTTCTTTTTCTTTTAAATTCAGGATTTTCAACCTTGCCTTAAGCTCCAATGCAAACTTAACTGCACTGTGTACGAGTTCTGCTCCGGATTGTCTGGGGTCTACCACAAAAATAAGTCCTTCATCTCCTCTTGAATCAACATCACACCAAGAGTCCACTCTTTCATCAAAATAAGGTCTATTATTGAAATATCGTCTCCCTAGGTCTCGGAACAGTTCTTGGAATGTCAGAACTTTCTCTGCAAATTTCTCAATTCCGAGAATGGAACTGTATACAGACGAATCAACGATATCAACAAACATAAGTAATGCATATGCAGTTGACGAGACACTGTAAGCAGTCATTACGTACTCCATTGCCTTCGCTGTAATTCATCTTTTAGAGAAAATAAGTATTTCCTTGGATTTAGGTCAACTGAAGTCAGTTTCCTTCCTAATAACTCGAGTAGGTAGTTTTTCATTTCAGCTTTTGTTTCAGAATAAATGTCGGCTAATTCTACCGCTATGTATACCTCAATGAAAGACAGGCTGTACTTAGAAACCTCATGGTTAAACGGATTAACAAAGATCTTGTGGTTCTCATTGTCAATACTTATTCCTGGTAAATTTTCCTCGCCAGATACATAGTAAATGTCAAATGTTTTACCTAAGAACGTCGTCTTTTCAGGAGAAAAGATATCCGGAGAAATCCTCACAATAATTCTATTAGTCTCTTTCTCCCGCTGCTTGACGAACATGGTCTGTGGGTCAACTTTAGGGTCAATTATGACTTTCATATTAGCGTCGTCAGCCAACACAATATTTTGGTTACTCTTCGCTATAATTCTGTCAATTCTAATCTCCTCTCTTTCCAGTTCTGGCCTTCGTCGCTCGTTGAGTTTCTGTAGAATGCTCTCAGCATCTTCAGCCTTCTTGAGAATACCAATGTTTGATAAAGTGTTATAAGCACGGGTAAAGGGGTTATCCCTGTTCTTGACTTCAATAAAGGGATTGATTACCGAATCAACAACTTCTCTGCTGTTTTTCCAAACATTTCGTAGCTGCTGATTCAAGTCGTAGACTAAGTCACTTATTTCCTTATAAAAGCTTTGAAAATGGACCGATTCCCAGACGTACTCATTTCTGGTTACAATCAGACAATTGGTCATGTCACGGTGAAAAATCTCACCGAATAACCAATTCTTCAGTGGTTCGTGAATTAGCTTTTTCTTCGACCCAGGTTTTTGGAAATAATCAGCCTCCTTGATAAGGAAGTTCTTGTTTCTAACCCAGAAACCAGTTTCAGTATTTACTTTTGCTCTTTCTTCCAAGTCATCTGTGGAATAAAGGTAGTAATACATGAATTTCGCTTTCTCGTCGTCAAACTTAGCATTGGATTTTCCATAAACAATGTCTGCAGCCCCGATCTCTAGGTCTTTTCTGAAATCTGGGAAATATTTCCACAGTTGGCTCAGCTCCTTCTCACCCTCAGATATGCCGAAATATACATCGATTGTAGGACAGAATTCACGATTGCTCATTGTACCTCTTAGCCATTTTACTGCTGTAGGATCCTTAATACCCGCCAAAAATGGTTCATCTTTACACATTCTCAAAGGAAGCGTTTTTCGAAGTTCCGTCTCGAAATCTTCAGAGGTCACTTGATCAAAAACATCAGGAGCAATACCTTCCAGAATGATTTCAGTGAAACTGCCGGGGAAGTCTCCAGCTAATTTCTTAATTTGGGTATCACCCAGTATTGAAAGCCTTTCACGCTCAGCAATGTTAGACACTTCTATCTTCAACAGTTTGCTGACATCAGAAATCGGTTTGTCCCGCATCTCTTCACCGAATATATTTTTGCTATCAATCTCAAGTTTTATCACTTGCCCTTCGTCTTTTGACTTGGAAATTGTCTTTGCCCTCTGACCAAATGCCAATATGGATAGCAGCCCCAGTCCAAAGTAGGAGTTAGAATATATATTTTCTCTTTCTATGCCGTAGCCAATGTTTTGAAATATTTCCTCAAATCTCCTGTGTGTGATTCCTGTCCCGTTGTCCATCAGCGTGATAGTCAATGATGGTCTATCGGCGTAGATTATGAACCATGTCGCGTGATTATCCATAGAATTGGCGACGGCTTCCCTGATCTTTACTTTGGGGTCAGAATAGATGGAGTTAGCAATAGTATCTAATATTCCGGTTTTCATTTGGACGTTCAAAAAAGCTGTCTCTATGCCGGTTCTGCTACTCATTTTACTACCTCCCTAACGAAGAGAGTTACTCCCTTTTCTTTCTCTTTAACGCTTTATCGTACCCATATATCTCGTAGAGCCGCGATACGAATTCATGCTCATTTTTACCATATATAGACTTGAATGATTCTCGACTTCTGGTAATCATACCCTTCCTATAGTAAAACAACAGAGTCAACTTAAAAGCACGTAGTAAAAATGTATTCCAGTGTGGTCCCGGTACTTTACTCGTTTTGCTTGTTGGAGCCCTATATTCCATCGGGAAAGAAAGTACCCCCTCTTTATTGAGCAAATTGATTCTGTAGTAAAGCTCTTCCGGTGTATCTAAGAAGTTATAAAGAACATATGTCATTATTTCTTTGTTCGAGTGTTTTTTGACTATATTTATCGCTTTCAAGACATCGCTTTCATACTTGACATCATCAAAAGCAAACCTAATAGGGTCTATGTTTATTCTAAAAAGTATTTTCGCTCTTTCTTCAGTTAATAACCTTGCATCTAATCCTTGATTGAAATCCACCTTCTTATTGAATCCCTCAATCTTCTTACAATCTATTTCGAAGTTAGGTGATGCTAGAAAGTTGTTATCCCAGAATACGATCCTAGGATATTCTTCTTTTATATCCCTTTCCCAATGCTCTTTTACAAAAAATGTAGGTTCCAGCCTCTTTACGCTGCAGAATTCACAGTTTCTTGGACATCCTCTTGATGTGAATGTAATCGATGCTCCATTCTGCCTGCCAAATGTCATAGAATAGTCCGGAGTGTAACGCTCCGCTTCATCGTATAGTCCTATATGCGGCCCAATTCCCGTATAAGAATATATATGGTTGTGAATTAATGATGCCCCTATTCCGCCTACTAATATATCACTATTTGGGAAATTAATTCTATAAAATCTGATGCATTCAACAACAGGCTTCCAATCCCATGTGAACAAGCTCGTAATGAATATTTTTTCGAATGATGAAACTCTATGCGGTATTCCTTTCCCTATCTGAGTAAAAACTCTGCATCCTTTATACTTATCTTTTAGCATTGATGAGATTTTCAGTAACCCCAGCGGGGGATAAGGGGTCTTGGCTATTGGTTCTACTAACAAGAAATTGCTGTTTGAATAATCCATTCGCCGCTTAACACCATTTATTTTTCATTATACAACCATCACCATTTATTTTACATTTAGCCATTTTGTGAGCGCCAAATGGTGCTGCCCAAGTGCATTCTGTGGAGTCTTTGCTGCTATAATAACTGCAGCATTATTAGTGAGGTGATATGACATGCCATTGTCTAGGCAATGGGCTATGCTCGAGGATTTTGCCACGCTCTTCCAATACTTCTGGCATCAAGATTTCCCTATGGATCGGACAGCTGTAGGAGACAGGCATATTGATTGGACTATCCATATCGGAGTAGTCGTCCGTGGCATAGCTGACCTCATGGGTCTAGTTACGAGATTCGAGAGGGGAGGTAGAAAAGATGCAGTGTTACGAAGCACTGATGGTGATGAAATAGCTATCGAGTGGGAATGGGGTGGTGCATGGGGTAACGAGCTAGAAAAGCTAAAACTTCACAGAGTATGGAGTAAAGACAAAGGTAGCGAAAGGTTGCTTAAGTACGCAGTGCTCATAACCTATACACATACACCTTATATAGAAAAGGTCTATGGACACGTAAGGAGAGAGTGGAAAGGTGCACGGTGGCCGCTTCTACTCATCCTGATCGATTTGGAGGAGTCTAAGAAATTCTTATCCGGTAAAGAATTCAAGAATATCAATATGTCTGTATTTGATTCCAGCGGGCAGAAAAGCCTCCGAATTGCTCCCGCTCTCCCATGGAATGTTGGAAGCTCTCGTTGGTATACACAAGCCCCTGAGTAACATTCTCAACTCATTGCACACTGTTGTGTCTGACACTATTCGTCTGCGAGAATCTTCAGTGAGTTGAACACACTCCATCACTTTGTTAACCCTCCCACCCATCAAAGCGGTAAATCCTCTTTTCAAAAGCTATGATTTATTCTTCCACCTACTAGGAGTGGGTGACTATCCCGATTTTACCTCCACACTTGAGGCAGATTTAGAGCGGGAATAAAGCCATAATGAGCGCGCTGCCAGAGATTTCCCTGACCCATCCTAGCGGTGCTATACTGCTGTTATCGCTATTTCAGCTTCGCCGATGAAGGACTGATTGAGAAATACGACCTGGACTTCTTAAGCATTAGAAGGAGCAAGGATGTTTAAGCCAAACTTTAGAGTAACTAACAAGATAATCAACTACCTTACAGATATCGCTGCTGCTAGAGAGTTGATTCTCAATGCCTCGCTTCTTCCGCAATGGGAAGTGAAACTACGCAAAGAGGCAATTGTTAAGATGGCTCATCATTCTACAAGCATAGAGGGTAATCCTTTAACTTTGGAGCAAGTAACAAATTTGCTTGCCGGGAAGGAAGTAGCTGCTTGGGAGAAGGATAAAAGGGAAATAGTAAACTATGTCAAGGTGCTTGAATATATTGATAGACTTGGTGAGGAAGGAGTCAAATATATCACTGAGGAGATTATTCTCAAGATACATCAGCTTACCACACAAGACATCTTACCTGAAGGTCAATCAGGATGCTATCGAAAGGTGCCTGTTGCGGTTGTGGATGGGCATCACGAAGTCATCTTTCAACCGCCTCCTAAAAACAAAGTTCCTGATCTTATGAGGGATTTTGTCTCGTGGTTAAACAGTGGTCAGGCACATGAGTTATACCCTGTATTACTAAGCGGGATTTCTCATTACGAGTTCGTTAGAATTCACCCCTTTGTAGACGGAAACGGTAGAACTGCAAGAGCGTTAGCCACGCTGATTCTCTATCTAAAAGGCTTTGATACTAAAAGATTCTTCGCCCTTGATGATTATTACAATGAGGATAGAGGGAGATATTATGCTGCGTTGCAAACGGTAGAACAAAAAACATTGGATATAACACCTTGGCTGGAATATTTCTGTGAGGGTGTTGCTGTCAGTATGAATCGGGTTAAAGCTGCAGTCTTAGAGCTAAGCTTTGATAAAAGGGTAAAAGAGAAGAAGGGACAAATCTTTTTGAACGAAAGACAGAGGGAAGTTTTAAAGTATTTACAAACAAATTTGAAAATAACCACAGAGACGTATCAGAAGATGTTTAATGTTTCTGAACGGACAGCGCGGAATCATTTAAACGAATTGGTGAAACTGGATTTAATTAAACCTATAGGGCCTCAAAAAGGCAGGTATTATGTGCTGGTTTAGCCTATTGCCGAGAAATTGCCGAGAAATTGCCGAGAAAACGGAAAAGGTAGCTTATGAACAAATTGAGCCAGAGCGAAATTGAGTTTGTTACCCGGTGCTTGAAGGTGACTAGAAAACTGCACAAATCGCCATTTCGTTCAACGGCAGAAAAAACAGTATGGTTGGTAAATTAGTCTCTATTCAAACCTGAGTGCTTCGATGGGATTGAGCCGGGAGGCTTTCCAGGCGGGATAAAAACCAAAGAACAGACCGATACCGACCGCTACCGAAACGGCAAGGATGACTATATCAGCAGTAACCACAGACGGTATCTGCCCCATGCTGGACACCAAATATGAGAGTCCCCAGCCCAGGGCAATCCCGATTATGCCACCGGCCAGTGTCAGGAAAGCGGCCTCCATGAGAAATTGAGTCCATATATCTCGTCCCGTGGCTCCCAGTGCCTTGAGGATGCCTATCTCCCTCCTCCTCTCTGTTACAGACACGAGCATTATATTCATCACTCCGACACCCCCCACCAGCAGCGAAATGCCAGCGATAGCGCCCAGGAAAATGGCTATCGTTCCCGTTATTTCAGACACGGTTTCGATTATCTCCTCCATCGAAATAATCTCAAAGTCATCATCCGCATTCGCAGCAAGCTGATGGCGGGAGCGGAGCAGTTCGGTTATTTCATCAATAACGTAGTCTCCCTGCTCCCCCTCGCTTACCGTCAGCGTTATGTAATGCACCACATGGTCTCCCTGGGCGGTCCGTGGCTGGTAAACCGTCTGCTGGAAGGTGGTCAATGGGATAAAGATATTATCATTAGGCGAACCCTCCATGGCTTCCTTGCTCTCCAATACGCCAATGACACGCACAACAATGCCGCCCATCCGCATCTGTTGCCCTATTGGGTCAGCATCTCCAAACAGCGTCTCTTTGACGTCGGAACCGAGCACGGCTACCTTGGCACCACGCTGATAATCATATTCAGTAAAGAAGGCGCCATGGGCAATCTCCAGATTATTTACCTGCATATGCTCCGGGGTGACCCCGAAAACCTGAGCCCCCACGTTCTCACCACCGACCATCAGCTGGAGATTGCTGGCCAAGACAGGAGCCACTGAGGATACGGAAGGAACCTGTTCTGCTATTGCCGCGGCATCTTCCTGGGTGATGGTTTGAGCACTGCCGCCAGCAGCCCAGGCTTCCTCCTCGGTAGTCCAGCCAGGGGTGATGAAGACGAGGTTTGACCCGAGACTTTCGATCTGAGAGATGACCTCTGCCTCGACACCTCTACCGATGGACATCAGGGCAATCACTGCAGTTATGCCAATGACGATTCCCAGCATGGTCAGGGAGCTCCGAAGCTTGTGCGTAATCACCCCGGACCAGGCGGCAGACAGAGAGTCAAGCCACTTATTCACAGCGTTTCCTCCATTACTACCTGGCCATCCTTCAGATGGATAATGCGCTGGCAGTGGTGAGCAAGGTTACTGTCATGCGTTATCATGATCAGAGTACCACCCTGCTCGGCACGTAAAGAGGTGAGTATAGAGATTACTTCCTCGCCGGAGCGGCTGTCCAGGTTGCCGGTAGGCTCATCGGCGAGAATCAGGGGCGGGCTTTTCGCCAAAGCCCGGGCAATGGCAACTCTTTGCTGCTCTCCTCCTGAAAGCTCGTTAGGGCGATGATTTGCCCGATCAGAGAGCCCAACCTTCGCCAGTGCCTGCATAGCACGTTCAGGGTCTGCACCACCAGCGAATCTCAACCCGAGTTGTACGTTACCCAGTGCCGAAAGCCGGGGCAGTAAATTGAAAGTCTGGAAGACGAAACCAATCTTCTGTCCTCTGACCTGGGCCAGTTCACCGCTACTGAGGCGGTTTACTTCTTTACCCTCCAGATAGTAGCTCCCTGAAGTTGGTGTATCCAGGCAACCAATGAGGTTAAGGATGGTCGTTTTGCCCGAGCCGGAGGGTCCCATAATCGCCACCATCTCACCCCGTTCAACATGAAGGTTTATCCCCCTGAGCACGGTCAGCTCTCTGTTGCCCATGGGATAGACTTTGGTTATATTCTGTAACTGGATCATCGAGGTGGCCCCTCTCCCGGTATCAACATTCCTGGATGTCCTTGCTGTTCGGGTGTCGTCGTTGTGGTAGCAGTGCCTTGTGGCACAACCACTTCTTCCCCTTCACTGAGCCCGCTGGTTACTTCGGTATATTGCCAGCTGCTGATGCCAGTCTGTATAATGCGTTCTTCAGCAGTGCCATCAGGTAATACAACCTGGACGTAGGTTTGCCCTTCCTGGGTGGTAATCGCTGAGTTTGGTACCAGCAGCACATCGTCCCTCTCCTCCTCCGGTAGACTTACGATGACACTCAGGCCTTCCCTGAGCTGTTTTTGCGCTACAGCTTCGAGCGGCTGTATTTCGACTTTCACCTCGTAGTTCACTACTCCTGACGCAATAGTGGCTGTGGGCGAGATATAGGTGACTTGAGCGGGGAGATTCATACCAGGCAGTGCATCAATCTGCACCGTAGCGTTTTCTCCCTCACCCACCTGGAAAATATCCATCTCGCTGACGAGGATATCCACTTCAAACTTAGTCGCCCTGGCAACTTCCATGACCACCGTGTCTGCATTCACTCCCTGGCCAGCGTCAACATTCACCTTAATAGCGATGCCATCAAAGGGAGCAGTAATCTTCGCCTTATCCAGTCCGGCTTCCGCGCTGTCGAGCTGCAGCTCAAGCCTCTTTAGCGAAAGAGGCAGAGACCATACTCTGGATTCCGCTTTTTCCTTCGCCTTGTCCAGAGCCAGCTTCACTTGATCCAGCGACGATTGTGCCTCCCCGATTTTTCCTTCATCCAGAAGCTGCTGTGCTTCCGTCAGGCTAGCCTCAACTTCATCCAGAGCCAGCCATGTCCCGGGCACATCACTGAGATGGGTATAGGAATAATAAGGATAAATCGTCTGCTCCAGGTTAAGCCAAGCCAGCGCCACATTTATCTCAAGCTGAGGAGCATCAAGCCTTGCCAGCACCTGCCCTTTTGTAATGGAGTCTCCCTCTTCTACCAGAACCTCCCCCACTGTTCCCGAAGTCCCGAAACTGAGGCTCCGTTTGTCGGATAACTCTAGATTGCCGCTGGCAGTGATATCCACAGCTATATCACCGCGTTGTACCGTTGCTATTTGGTACTCCGTTGTCTCTGTCCCGCCTGGACTAGAACTACAGCCCAGCGGGGTAACTGTGAGCCCAACGAGAATACAGGCCATCAAGATTGTATATATGATTTTCTTCATAGTGTTCCGTGCCTCCGTTATTATTCTGAGCAAGATGAAAATGAATTATATTTTAGCGTAGCAGGGAAATGTTAAGTTGTTATTAAGATATTATATGAGTTGGCAGAAATAGTGTCAAATCAATCCGCTACCGGGACGGTAAAGGAAAAACGACTTCCCTTCCCCCGTTCACTCTGGGCTTGAATCATACCGCCATGGGCCTCAACCAAACGCTTGGCTATGGTGAGACCGAGACCGCTGCCACCAGTAGTTCTGGCACGGGACTTGTCCACCCGGTAGAAGCGCTCAAAGATAATGAGCGTGCTGCCAGAGATTTCCCGGACTTATCTACCTGGAAAACTGCACAGTTCGCCAGAATGTTGGCTTAGAGATAAAATATGCTGCTGAGCGTTTTTATCGTATCCGGCCTCTTGCCAGTGAGGCAAATATGCCTCCAAAACAAAGGACAGCAAAAATCAGGAAGGTTATTTCCTCGCTTCTCAAGAAAAGTGGATAGTATTCAGGTGTAATCTGGACTCTACCCATGTACATGCCAACTATCAGCATAGCAATCCCCATACTAAGTGTCTGCCCAATCAGCCGCATCGTTCCAAGTGTGCCTGAAGCTACTCCGTAAGACCTCTTTTCAACTGAACTCATGACTGCATTGGTATTGGGAGATGAAAAGAGGGCAAGGCCGAAACCAAGAAGGGCCAGGTTGGCGATGATAAAGGTCAAGGTTGTGTTGTAGCTCAAAAAAGTGAACAGGAAAAGCCCGATGGCTGTCACCGCCATGCCTGTTGAGGCTATGATTCTTGGCTCGATTTTGTCAGAAAGCCTCCCGGCAAGCGGCGAAAAAACAGCCATTACCACCGGTTGGCATACCAGAATCAAGCCTGCATCTTGAGGGTTGAGCCCCTTGATATACTGTAAGTGGAGGCTTAAGAAGAAGGCCACTGCAAATGTTGCACTATAGTTAATCAACGCTGCCAGGTTGGAGAATGCGAATACAGTGTTATTTCTGAACAGATTTATATCCAGAACAGGACTTTTCGCCTTCGTTTCCCATTTGACGAATGCCAGAATCCCCAAGGCACCAGCTACAATCAGACATATACCCAACGTCGCCGGCAGCGCAGAAAAACCATACATTATCGCTACGAGCATGAGGCTATAGATTAACGAGCCGCCAAAATCGAACTTCTCCCCTTTTGCCTCGGCCCACTCCCCCTTCAGTTTCCAGAAAATAAGGGCAATTAATATCAAGCCAAGAGGTACATTTGCCAGGAAAATGCTTGTCCAGCCAAAATGCTGCGTCAGTAATCCGCCTAAAAATGGTCCAAGAGAAAGTCCCGAATAAACTGCGGCGACATTTATCCCCAGGGCTTTACCCCTCTCCTCGATAGGAAATACTGAGGTTATAATAGCTACCGCGGTACCAAAGAGCATTGCACCTCCTATCCCTTGCACAACGCGGAAGGAAATAAGCATAGCGGCCGAGGTTGAAAGTGCCGAAAGAAGGGATGCAATGGAGTAGATGACTATGCCGTATGTAAAAATCCTCTTCCTTCCGTACATATCCGCTATCCTTCCAAAGGGGACGAGAAACACTGCCGCAGCTAGAAGGTATGAGGTAGCGACCCAGCTTAATAGAACTGCATTCATCCCAAATTCTTGCCCTATTGACGGAAGCGCAATGTTGACGGAAGAACCCATAAAGGGCGTAAGGAAGGAACCTAATGTGACGATTAGTAGGGCAGCCTTCTTACTTGGAGCGTTATTCATGCTAGTCCCACCTGTAGCAGCTGATTTCAAACGCCCCCCTCTGGATTTCAGTCACCTGGTAAGTAATAACTGATGGTTTGCTCAACGCACTTGACCTGTGGAATTGTATCATTTACCACTATTAAGCGGGAAGGATAAAAAAGGGAACCCGGGGTTGGCAAGATATCAAAGACCACGGCATTATAAATTTGTAAAATTCGAGGAGCTGCCATTTAATCCCTCGGGAAAAAAGCAGCACCATATTCTCAAAGAGTGCGCTGCCAGAGATTTCTCGGACTTAGCTAGCTAGAAAACTGCACAGTTCGTTAGATTGTGAAGTTGGTAAAGATAGGTGCTCCAGACATTGGCATGGCCTCTATGTTAATATCTTCACACATAGTTAGAGAGGAGGTGCTGATTGTTCAAAAAGGTGCATGTATTCAGGGTGAAACCCAAGCAGGAATTAGTTAACGCGATAACCCGTTACTGTAGTGGGCACAGTATCTCATCAGGTGTGGTTATCGCTATTATCGGCTCTGTGGAAAGAGCCCGACTCAACTTCCTGGTGAGCTTACCCGGAAAATACGAGAGTGTGGACTATTCCGGCCCACTCGAGATTGTCTGTGCACAAGGGTCAGTGGCTCTGAAAGAAGATAGCCCTATCATCCACATACACATTCAGCTTTCAGGGCAGGGATTCTGCCGAGGAGGTCACCTTGCCGAGGCAACAGTTTTTTCAACAGCTGAGGTTGTCATAGGAGAACTTGGTTACCAACTCCATCGGGAGTCCAACGACTACACTGGCCTCAATGAACTGGTTAGTTGAACCAGCCCTACCAGGGCAAAGTTAACACTCCAGGCGGCAACAGTTATTTCTCAGATTGAGATGAACAAAAAGCCAGATTGTCGAACCAATGGGCTATCTTTGCTCTTCAGCAGCGAGTTCTGCCAGCCGGTCCAGCACCGCCTTCAGAGCGTCCAGCTCCTCTCCATAGCTAGCCCAGTCACCTGCCTTAAGGTACTGCTGAGCCTTGTTATAATGCTGCTGGGCCTCCTCAATTAGACCAGCTATCTCAGCGGTTACCGGCTCCTCCGGTCCTGGTGGAGCTGGCGGTTCGATCTCAGGTTCAGTCGGTGGCGCCTCAGTACCGAAGATAACCGCTAGGCTTTCCTGCAATGTGGGTTCCATAGCTATGTTCTCACCAGCAACTACAATAACTCGCTTCAACTCTGGAAGCCCACCTACTTCCGCCTGGAGGAAGACTGGCTCCACATATAGATTTGACTTGCCCAAGGGAATCAGCAATAGGTTGCCGCGGATAACTCGAGACCCACCACGACCCCACAAGGCAAGCTGCTCGGTGATGACCGTATCCTGCTGGATTCGGTTCTCAATCTGGCTGGGACCATACACCAGACGCTCCTTGGGGAAATGGTAGGCAAGCAGCTTACCGTAATTTTCTCCATCACAGCGGGCAGCAAGCCAGCCAATGGTATTATCCTTGTTCACCGGGGTGAAGGGCAACATAAGCAGGAACTCCTCCTTTTCCTCATCGGGCAGGCGCATGATGACATAGTAAGGCTCCATAAGCTGTTCTACGCCGGCATATACCTCTCTGGGCACAGTCCACAGGTCTTCTTTGTTGTAAAATACCCTGGTATCACGCATGTGGTAGCTCTGGTATATCGAGGCCTGAATATTAAACATGTCCTCAGGATAACGAATGTGGACTCGTAAAGACTCGGGCATCTGCTCTGCGGAGACAAAGAGACCAGGGAAGATAGTCTGGTATGTCCGTATTAAAGCATCTTCTGGCTCAGTGACATAGAAAGTGACACTGCCATCGTAGGCATCGATAACTGCTTTAACGCTGTTGCGAATGTAGTTTAGCCCATCCCTATGTGGCTCAGAATAGGGATAGCGGTCAGTAGTGGTATAGGCATCCTGTATCCAATATAAGCCTCCATCTAGCACCACCAGATAGGGGTCATTGTCCAGCTTCAAAAATGGTGCCAGGTGATTCACTCTCTCTCCGATGTTCCGATAATATAGGATGCTGCTCTCCGGGCTTAGCTCGCCGCTGATAAGGATATTAAAGTCACCAAATTGCCAGGCATAGACCAATCGACGGAAAAAACTGCCGATGTTCACCCCGCCTTCACCCTGATAGTAACCGTAGACATTCTCATCACCCATAGGATAATCGAATTCCTGGGTTTTTGTTTTCACAATCACGTAGTTATCCGTCTCTTCTCCAAAATATATCTGCGGCCGCTCTATATTGAACTCACCAACAGGAGGTATATCCTTTACCATCAATTCAGGCAGTCCCTCCGGGCTAATCTCATTAACGGGGCTCAGGGCAACACCATAGCCATGGGTAAACTGTAGCCGACGGTTGACCCAGGTCTGCGCTTCTCCAGCCAATTTGTCCGCAGATAATTCTCGGGCTGATAGCATGACCTGACGGTAGTTATCATCGATGATATAGCGGTCAACATCGACATCATAGAAGTCATAGTACAGTCGAATGGCTTGAATTTGATTATAGGTGTCCTTTAACGGACGGTGGTCCCAGACCCTGATGTTGTTGATGGTCTCCTCGTTTTGGACTACATCCTGGTAGCTTGGTGACTTCTCAGCAGGAAAGGCTTCCTCCTTAATCTGGCTCAAGCCAAAAGCCTCTCTGGTAGATTGGATATTGTACTCGATGTATGGCGTTTCGCGAGCTAGCTCGCTGGGCTCTACCTGAAATCTCTGTACCAGCGCGGGAAAAATTGCTCCAACAATGATAGCAGCTGCTATCCATCCCCCGATGCCATAGAGGGCCCAGCGAAACTTACGCTTCAATAAGGACACCACTATGATTCCGATGCAAATAATTCCTACTGCCAAAAGGATCCACTGTGCTGGCAACTGAGCGTGCATATCAGCATAGCCGGCTCCGAAGACCACCCCCCGAGTGGAGAAGACCAGTTCCCAGATACCAAGCCAGTAACCCCAAGTGAAGAGGCCTAGAATAGCTACACCCAGACCACACGCATGGGCTAACACCGGCCTGGCGAGGTCAAATCTAAGCCGCTGCGTCCCATAGCTCAGAACATACACCAGGGCACTGCCAATAAAGGTGACTATCAGCGCACCAATGAGCCAGCTTCGCACCATATGAAGGAAAGGCAATGTGAAGACATAGAAGCCAATTTCTTTATTGAAAACAGGGTCGGTGATACCAAAAGGCTGTTGGTTGAAGAACTGAAGCACGATTTGCCAGTTGCCCTGGGCCACCAAGCCAAATATTATACTGAGCCCTACCGTTCCCAGGATAACGCCCCACTTGTATGTCCGCTGTGGCCGGCGTGCTATAGTCCAGGGCCAAAAATGTCTGCCACTACTAGGTGCCAGGCGTGTCGCCAGCACCAGGTTCCCAAAAAATAAGATACCAAAGAGGATGGCCGCAGAAAAGAAGAGTAGCACCTTAGCTTTCAGAATAGTGGCGTAGATGCTGCCGTAATCCAGACTGCTAAACCATAGCCATTCGGTATACAACCCCTTTGATATTGCCAGGACAATGAATAGAATTATGGCCGCAGCCACGATTATGATTGCCCTGGTGGTGCGTCTGCCCCGGGTAAGCGTCACAGGCTCCCCACCTTTACCTTCAGGAAACCAGCGCTGCCAATCCCTGTCAAATAAATGCAATCTACTTACCTCACCCTTTCTAAACCATGCTTGGGGGTACCCTATCTGACTTCCATCTCATCCGGCTTTCCGAATGAACCTGGAGCCAGTCTAAGTGACACGATAACATACCCATCCATATCGGGCAATGCCACGCTGGGTGAAAAGTATCCCGGTTAGTAATGCAGACCTATGCGGCTATCTGGAGGACAATCCATCGCTTTGTTAACCCAGCCATCCATGAAAGGGCTAAATCCCTTTTTCAAAAGCTATGATTTATACTTCCAAAGGCTAAGAGAGGGCGAATATCAAGATTTCACCTCCCCGCTTGAGGCAGATTTAGAGCGGGAATAAAGCCATAATGAGCGTGCTGCCAGAGATTTCTCGGATTTATCTACCTAGAAAGCTGCACAGTTCGTCAGAATGTTAAATCCCCGAACTAATTGCCATGAGTCAAAGCTGGAGCCCTCAACGAGCTGGCCAGGGGCAAGAGCATATGTCTGCCCCCGTGACCGAGAGAGCCAGGTAAAACCTAGCACCTAACCTCGTTAGTAGTATCCATTGCAAGAAGCGAAAACTCAGGATTCGCCATCCTTTTTGACTATATAGTCCCGAGCAATTTTGAGAGCTGCCTCTACCACCTCTGGTTCGATATATTTAGTCAAATCATTCGGGGTGTGATACACCAATCCTTCACCGAACTTGCTGATATCGAAACTGATGGCGGCTATATTGGTAGCCTCGACTCCAATTTTGCCGAATTCAGCGGCATCTGTGCTCCCGGCACCAAAAGGCATACTGGAAATCCTGGCAACATAGCCCAATGATTTTGCAATATCGACGCACTCCTGTGCCATCTCGTGGGAAAGTTTCACGGAGTTATTCAGATCACGATGGAGAAAATTGAGGTCGTTTACTTTATAAAGTGTATCAATGTTCAAGACATAGGTCTTCTTATGCAGTAATTCTGAGCCATGCTTTCTGCAAAAGGCACGTGCCCCGCGGAGCCCGGCTTCTTCAGCATCGAAAGATGCCACCATCAGCCGAGTATGCCGCAAAGGGTTCATACCTGTTTGCTTAGCATCGTGAAAAAGCTTTGCGGTCTCATTGCTAATTGCTACCGCAGTCATGTTATCGCCTGCAGCTGGAGATACCTCCCGAGTGGTAAAAAATGCCAGGGGAAGGACAAAAACAGTACCCACTAGCAGCACCAACGGTAGCCAGGGATGTGCCCACCCAGGAACAGAACCACGAAATATTATCAACGCGATTTCTATCAAAGAAACAAGGAAACCAAGCAGTAGAAACCCTATCCCTGCAGTAATAAATCTAGAATAGTACTTCGGGGCGTGCGCAATAAGTTGAAACACATAGGCGGCATCATGATGTCCGCTGACGATGATTTGCTGCCTCACCTCGCCCTCTGGCTCAATGCAGCCAAACACGTTATACCCGGTAGCTTTGGGAAAGAGCAGGTCGAATGTTTCCCAATAGCGCACGAATTGGCAATAAAATACAAATATTCCTAATGAGTATCCGATTAGCGCAAGATAGGGAAACTGCAAATACAATAAAATGGAGCAAATAATATAAAGACCGACCAGTCCGGGGATATATTTCAGAAAGCTCTTCGGGTGGACGGTGAAATCTTCAATTCGCACGGAGTCCGCATCACAATTCTTGACGAATTCCTCTTTTATCCGGTGGGCAGCATTCTGGCAAGCCTCTGTACCAGCCAGGCGGTTAGGATATTTTTCTACCACTTCATTAGTAAAATCGAAGACATGCTGTACATGACTTTGATTTACGTCTAAGACAGAGTTTGCCATATCGGAACAGTATGCCAATGTTAAAGGTCTGTTCAGTAGGTGTCTTCGACCTAATCGATAAGTTTGAACATCTTCTTGGGTGCCCCGCAAATGGGGCATCTTTCAGGAGGTTCACCCTCGACTGTATTGCCACAGTACTGGCAAACATAAAATGGTTTCTCCCCCACGGTTTGGCCCTTTTCGAGCATATTGAGGGCTGTCTGAAACAAACTGTGGTGAATTTGCTCAACCTTTTTCGCCATATCAAAGGTGTTTCTTGCCTTGTTTTGACCCTCAGCCTCAGCCTGTTTTATGAAAGAGGGATACATATCGCTAACCTCGTGATTCTCGCCATCAATTGCATCTTCCAGGTTTTCCTTGGTCGACTTTATCCCCTCCATAACTCTCAGGTGATTGCGCGCGTGTGCTGTCTCAGCATCCGCTACTGCACGAAATAGCCGGCCTATCTGCCTGAGTCCTTCTTCTTCAGCCTTCTCTGCGAAGAACAAATACCTGCGATTGGCTTGGCTTTCCCCGGCAAATGCAAACTTCAAATTATCATGCGTCGTGCTCATAGCTTACCTCCTTATGGCTATTTGGTCTGTATTATACCGCCAATTATGACCTTAATGCGAGGTGAATGTCTAGCAAAACGCCAGACAGGGCTTACGTCACTTTGCCGCTATCGAAAAGGAAAACGATTTGGGCGTATTACGGACATGCCATAAAAATGGAGCTGCCAGACCTCACCTGTCCTTACCCGGGTCGGCTCCAAGAAACTAATGGGATATTGACAGAGTATGAATAATTTCCACCAAAAAAAGACCTTTTTCCACCAAATAGGCATTGTCCTGGTTGCTTTGTAAGGTATAACATGGCTGGCCTGCTGCACATGCATAGCTAATACGAGATTCGTAGACGCTTTCCTCATAACTGCGTAAGCTTGGGAGTTGGGGTGAAAGAAGAGCACCGGGATCGTTTCAAACTGATGATTCCAGCTCTGCAACTGCCACAATTCCCATGACTATGAGGACTGCGTCTTTGCCTGATGAAGGGATAGTCCGGGTCGTAGGTAAGGAGGGGTAAGGAATGAGAAAAGGGTAAATTTTGGAGGTAAAGTAAAGATAATGCAATTGACATTAGCGGGATAGGTAGTACAATAACCATGATTCCAAAATTCAGACCTTTCAAGACTACAAATAAATAGGTTTCCAGGCCATTTCTCGGTCGGGGGACGATAAAGTGAATCTAAGGGGAATGAGGTGATAGTTGAGGAGGATTACAAGTACCTGATAACAAGACTTGCGGCTATGCCCTGCCTGTTAACTTAACTAAGAGGGGTCGATGAGGGCGATAAGGAAAATCCAAAAAAGAAAGGAGAGAAGGAGATGAAGAAGTCAATAGTAATAGCGGTAGCAGTAGCTCTGATGGTCGCATTGGGCGCCGGGGTGGTTTGGGCCAGTAATGGACTGCCAGCCTCCAAGGCTACGGCACAGGTTAAGGACCTCACCATCCTTGAGTGGACAGGACCAGCGGAGAATGCAACGCCATGGGATACAATCCTCGAGCAAAACATTAAGACACCGAACCAGAAGGACCTGTTTATCGACGTCTCCCTGGAGTCCGGACTTTATACTGAAACTCTCGTCAAGAGCAAACGAAATTACGAGGGCGACCCTGATTGGGACACGTCCACGGCTCACGCTAAGATAGATGTCCGAGTGATAGTTGATAACGGCACTGCGGACGAAAGAGTTGCATCACCAGGAGAGGTTGTATTCAACTATAGGGAGCAGACCTTGTCGGCGAAGTTCATGGGCATATTCACCGGGGAATGCTTGGATGTTGATCCAGTGAACCACACCGTCACCATCAATTACACTTGTCTTGAGCCTGAAGAGCTGGACCTCATCCTCGATACCATGTCTGCCAACTCGTTTAACTTCGTTATAGACCAGCTTACACCCGGGGAACACACTATATCGGTGCAGGCAAGAATTGACGCCAATGGCAGCGCTGAAGAGGGTGAATTCGATGCCATGGCCACTATTGGCAGGGGCTCTGTAATTATCGAGGTAGTCAGAATGATCCAGGGCGAAGACTGGCTTGAATTGCCGCCAGAATAGTAGTTTCCAGACTGCGGCGCTACGAAGAGGGGGCTGGTACTTTGCTCCAGCCCCCAGGATGTCCCTATTCATGATGAGGAGGTGATATCTTCTGAGGGTGAAGGTAAATAAATATACAAGTTGCTTTGCCTCCCCGCTTGAAGCGGATTTAGACGAAGAATAAAGCTCTACCGCTGGTTCAAAGCACCAGATTATCGGTGATAATTGCTATTGCAGCTTCGTCGACGAAGGGTTAATTGAGAAATACGGCGCTGGATTTCTTAAGCTTAAGAAGGTAAGGGACATTTGTGAACAACCAGAGTGAAATTAAATTTAGCCCGGGGAAGTACTTTGAGCTGGACTGACTAAAACCAAGCAGCTTTAACTAAACTCGGTGCGGGAGATTATCTCGTCCTGGATTGCAGGGTCAAGGTCCACAAATGCTGCTGAGAAACCAGCCACCCTCACCATCAGTGACTTATATTTCTCAGGATTTTTCTTGGCAGCAATGAGGATTTCTTTACCGACGAAATTGCACTGCATGTGCATCCCCCCTAAGCTGAAGAAACCTTTGACGAGAGCAGAGAAGTTCTCAGTACCTTCTTTTCCTTTTTTGAAGTAGCCTGGACTGAACTCTAAATTCAAGGCCACACCGTTAGGTGTGAGCTTGTAATCTATCTTTGATGCCGATTTGAGAACTGCTGTTGGGCCAGAGTTCGCCATTCCCTGGGAAGCCGAGATCCCAACTGAGAGGGGCTCCCCCGCTTTCCTACCATTGGGGAGCGCTCCTGTTTGTAGCCCAAATCCGACATGAGTTGTCCCTGAAAAGATACCAGCCCAGAATTCACCGCCACGATAATTTCTATAATCCTTTATCGCATCGTACAATATTTCTAAACATCTTCTGGCGTACTTGTCAGCTTCGTCATCGTCGTTCCCATATTTAGGAGCTTTAACCTTCAGTAATTGTCTAAGGCTCTCTTTGCCTTCGAAATCGCTGGCTAAGGCATCTAGTAAGGCTTCCATGCTAATTCTCTTCTCTTTGAACACAAGCCTATCTATCGCTGCCAGTGAATCAGCGACCGTAGCAACCCCGACAACCTGGATCCCGGAAGAGTTGTAAATCGCCCCTCCCTGGGTTACATCTTTTCCATTCTTTAAGCAACCCTCGGTCAATGAAGAAATGAATGGGAGCGGCCTTTGCTCTGCATTGATTCTATCTATTGAGTTTATGCCTTCGATGAATTTTGAAGCGAGGAAATTCACCTGGTCGCTGAAACTCTTCATTAAGTCTTCCATCGTTTCGAATTCTCTAGGGTCCTTGGTTTCAACCCCAATCTTTTTACCGCCTTCCATTCCTCGGTTCAGAGCTAACTCCAAGCAAAACGCGAGATTAAGCAAACCAGTATCTCCGCTGGTAAAGCTCTTGCCCGGGATTGCGACTTCAACGCAGCCGTTTATAGCATAGTTTAAAGCGTCTTCCCTCGAGATACCTTTGCTCATAAGTGCTGGAATAGTGATGCTATCGTTGTAAAAATATAGATTGGTCTCTGCCCTGACAACCGCCTCACAAACCCGTTCAAGGAATTCCGGGGAGATATTTTCGTGAATCCTCACCCCAAAATTAGGCTGTATGTGACTCTTCTTCCTGGCTTCTAAAGCTAAATAGGAAACTTCATTTGTCACGTCATTGCCTTTTTCATCCAATCCGCCAACTACCACATTCGTGTAAACCGGTAAACCTCCGAAGTATATAGTGGTAAAATAATTCCACAGCGGGATAATCGAGCTAAGCTTTAGAAAGAAGCACTCGAGGAGAGTTTGTGCCTTTTCTCGAGAGATTTTACCCTTTTCAACATCCGCTTTATAGCAAGGGTAAAGAAGCCTATCTATTCTTCCTATTGAAATGGAAGCTTCATAGTCCTCTATTTGGGCCGCTATCTGGGTGAAATAAATTGCCTGCAAAGCTTCCTGGAAAGTTTCTGCCGGTTTTGCGGGCACTCTTCTGCATATTTTGGCGATATCCTCGAGCTCTTTTCTTCTTCCTTCATCTTTCTCGCCCAAGCCCAACAAGAGACTTTCGGCTTTCTCCGCATACCTATTTGCGAAATCAATCACCGCCTGGCACACAATTTTCACTGCCTTATAAAAATTTCTCTTCTCAGAGTCTTCACTTTCGATAAGGTACTCATCTGCTTCTTTTATGACCCTTGTTAGTCCTGTGGTAAGGACTTTCTCGTGGTTTAAAACTATGTGTCCGAAGCCTGCAAACTCAGTTATAATAAAAGCTTGACCGCTGAAATGGAGGTCACTTATATCTTTGGGCCACACGCTGTCAACAATATCTGGAATGTTCTTGCCTTCCCAATATGGAAAAACTTCTTTTCTTAGCTTCTCCATATCCTCCGGCTTCACCAGAAAAGGATTGGGAACCCGTTCCTTTAATTGATCGAGCTCCCCATCAACCCATATGCCAATAGTCTCAGGATATATCCCAGCCCCAAGCTCTTTGCTAGTGATATTACCCACTATGAGCTCATCGCTCCAGATGTTAATTGATAGATTGGAAAGTATCTTACGGAGGGCCTTTGCGCGTCTAATAGGTACTGGCTCTCCTTCGGTCTCTTTGTAGCTCTCCGTTATCAGCCTAGCCCTTTCGGTGCAAACCTCCATGGGAAGCGAGAGCAGTCTGGTTTTCAATTTCTCCGAACGAGATATCCCGATAGTCTCCATTTTTTCGTTAAGCATAGACCGATTCGCATATTACCAGTTACAGTTTTCTTCTGCAAATCGCCAGCTAGGCTACTCCTAATGAACTTGTAAACCTTCTCTGCCAGCGTCCTTTCTTTCCCCTAAACGAAGTCATTTGATATCCGCCTCGATATTAGCACCCCGGCTCGCGGGGATTATTCTGGACACAATCAGCACCAATTAAGCTAGTGGAGGATGACAGTGATATACTGGATTGAGGAGTAGGATTTGGTTATTATACGCTATCCCGGGAATCTGATACTGGCGGATAAAGCTCGGGCTTTCCCGGGAGCGGTGGAGGTATTCCTTGAGTGACCCAAGCAATATTTGAGTGGTAAAGAGAGGTCAGGCTGAAAAATGGATAACGTAACTGAAATTAAAGAGTGGTATAAGGAAACGCTGGCCCAGAAGGTGATTGACGCCCTGGAGAAGAATAACATGACAGCCTTCTATGTCAAAACGGGGGAAGAAGCCAGGGAAAGGGTGCTCAGCATGATTCCTGTGGGAAGCAAAGTAGGTTATGGAGGCTCGCTATCTTTAGACCAGATTGGGGTTAAGGACGTGCTACGGGCTGGAAATTACCATTTGATTGACCGTCACGAACCGCAGCTCAGTCCAGAGGAAAAGTATGACCTGCGGAAAGAAAGCCTGTTAGCTGATGTTTTTCTGATGAGTAGCAATGCTGTCACTATGGACGGCAAACTGGTTAACATCGATGGCATCGGTAATCGGGTGGCGGCGTTAATTTTTGGTCCTTCTAAAGTAATCGTTGTCGCTGGAACAAATAAAATTGTTCCCGATACGGAAGCAGCGAGGCAGCGAATCAAGAATTATGTGGCGCCCATTCATGCGAGACGGCTGGGGCTTCCTCTCCCCTGCGCTGAGACGGGTAAATGCCTTGATTGTCGAAGCCCCTTGAGATTCTGTAATGCTGTCGTTACTATCGAGCACCAGTACCAGAAGGATAGAATAACGGTGCTCATCGTTGGAGAAGACTTAGGATTATAAAGGTACAGAATGCTCAGAAAAACTAAGGTAATCTGCACAATCGGCCCGGCAAGCAGGTCGAGCAGGATGATAGAAAGGCTGGTCCGGGCTGGCATGAACGTGGCTCGCATCAATGCCTCGTATGGTACCGAAAAAGAACATAGTGAGGTCATCAGAACTATCCGTGCCGTTTCGGCTAGACTGGATATGCCGGTGGCTATTCTACTGGACCTGCCGGGCATAAAGCTGAGGACAGGTCCACTACGGGGAAAAGAGGTATATCTGAAGGAGGGCGACCACTTTTCTCTTACCAGTGAGAAGGTCTCAGGCGATGAACAGAAAATATCGGTAAGCTTCCCAGAAATTCTCAATGATATTAAGGTCGGTAACACCATCTTTCTACATGAAGGAGCTATTCAGGTAAAGGCGATATCCACCACGGATAGTGAAGTGAGATGTAAAGTAGTTGTTGGTGGAGTGCTCACCGCGAATAGTGGCATAAATGTACCGGGAGTCAGGCTCAATGTACCTTCCATTACCAGCCAGGACCTGAAGTTCCTTGCCTTTGGATTGGAGCAAGGCGTGGATTTCGTCGCTATCTCCTTTGTTCGGTCCGCAGCCGATATACTCAGATTAAGGCAGTCCCTGTATGAAAAAGGAGCCAGTATTCCGCTTATCGCTAAAATTGAGAAACATGAAGCCGTGAATGACATTGATAGGATTATTGCTGAGGTGGACGGCATAATGGTAGCCCGTGGTGACCTGGGTGTGGAGATACCTTTGAAAAAAGTGCCGCTGGTACAGAAGGAGATCATACGTAAATGCAATCAGGTTGGTAAGACTGTGATTGTAGCCACTCAGATGCTGGAATCGATGGTAGCTATGGTGCGACCTACTCGGGCTGAGGTGAGCGATGTCGCCAATGCTATCTTTGACGGCGTAGATGCAGTCATGCTGTCAGATGAAACAGCCGCCGGGGTATATCCTGTAGAAACTGCCAGGATGATGGCAAATATCGCTCTTGAGACTGAGAAAGCGCTGCCGTATGAACGTATGTTGCTGGAGAAAAGCGAGCAGGTTGTACCGCAAACGGACGATGCTATAAGCTATTCGGCATGTCATATAGCCCAGCACATTGGGGCAGCATGTATCGTAGCTTACACAAGTTCGGGAAGCACAGCACTGCGGGTATCTAAATATCGCCCCAAAGCGCCCATCCTGGCCATTACCCACAATCCCGATGTAGCGAGGAAGCTTGCCCTTAGCTGGGGTATAGAGCCCTATGTTGTCGACAGGCCTGGGAATGCAGATGCTGTGTTTCAAAGAGCGGCACAATTAGCGCGAGAAACCGGGATTGCCAGAAAGGGTGAGCTTGTGGTTATCACCGCTGGCATTCCAATGGGTATACCGGGTAGCACCAACCTTGTCAAGGTTCAGCGGGTTGAGTAAAGGGTTAAATCCCTTTTTCAACAGCTATAATTTATTCTTCCAACTGCAAAGAGGGCGAATATCAGGATTTCACCTCAGCGCTTGAATCGGATTTAGAGCGGGAATAAAGCCGTAAAGAGCGTGCTGCCAGGGATTTCTCGGACTTAGCTAAATAGAAAACTGCACAGTTGGGCAGATTGTTACTACAAAGAGAAGTGTCACACTGTAAAAAGTAACCTTTCGTACAGGAGGACCTGCAAGAGAGTGTTTACTAATTGGCAATAAATGTCACTCTGACCCTGTACTCTTCGTTTTTGTCATTCTGAAGGAGCACTTCAGCTTCGCTCAGTGTAAACTCCGCGAAGGGGAAGAGTCCAAAAGAGATTCTTCGCTACGCTCAGAATGACAGAAAGCGAAGGGGCTCAAAATGACAAATAGGGTTGCTAAACAGTCTCCCGGCACTTGTTTTGCAAAAAAAATTCTTTTACTGTATAATATATAAACTTAATTATAGGCGAGGTTATTGCAAGCTTTTTTAGATCCTTTTAGATTACTTGAGCATTGGGTGACCGAACACTCTAATTAAAATTTAGGAGAAAGGAGGTCATTCAATGAGTTTTCAGGACAAGTCAATCCAGTGCTCCGATTGTGGAGCTACCTTCACTTTCAGCGCTGAGGAGCAAGAGCTTTTCCAATCCAGGGGCTATACTAATGAGCCCAAACGCTGCCCTTCATGCCGCCAGGCAAGAAAGGCAGAGCGATCTGGAAATGGCGACTACGGCTACAGGCCCCAGCGGCAAATGTTTTCCGCAGTATGCGCCCAGTGTGGCAAAGAGACCGAAGTACCATTCGAGCCCCGTGAAGGTAGACCAGTATACTGTAGCGATTGCTACCGTAAAATCAGACCGAGTAGGGAATACTAAGATTGTTTAGCAACCCATCCCCCTGACCCCCTTCAGCAAGGGAAGGGGGAGTGTAGGTAAGAGAGGGGTTTCACTCCTCTCTATAAATCTCTTCCCCCTCTCCTTCGAAGGAGAGGGGGATATTAGGGGGTGAGGTTAGTAAATACTCTCTAATACTAGGATTTAACCTCAGGACATACATGGGCTGAGGATAATTGGCCGTGTATGTCACTAGAATGGATTGGTGTGTTATGTCGTTAGAAGTTTCGATACGTGAAGGTGAATCACAAGATTCTCTGTTGCGCCGCTTTCAAAGGATGGTGCAGACGAGCGGAATTTTGCGCGAGGCAAAGGCCCATCGTCATTTTCTATCCAAGGGAGAGACAGCACGTTTGAAATCGCAAAAGAACGCCAGACGAAGGCGTGGTTACGACTAAACCAGAAAGTAACCAATAAGCTAATGTTTCTGGTCGAACTCAGCATAGGTACTTGAGGTGAGACAGTCAGCGCTGGGTTACGAAATTAAGCAAAAGGAGCATTAGTATGAAAATCTATCCGGGTAACTTATCCTCTGAAGTAACTGAGGAAGAATTCCGGCAAGAATTTGAGGCTTTTGGAGAAGTGTGACATCTGTCGACATTCTCGCTCTGATAACAGAGGCGGTGGGCCGTATGGTGGCAGGAGAGGTGGTGAGTTCGGTGATGTAGTTCAGATAGATGGGTGACACTTTAACGTATACTAGAGTTATCTTTCACTTTAAGTTTGGAACAGGCTCTGGCAGTTCTTTGTGTCATTGCGAGGAGCGGCAGCGACGAAACAATCCCCAAGTTAAATCCTAAACTCAAAGCTCTAAATCCTAAACAAATCCTAATATCTAAATTCAAAGCACAAAACCGTTTTGGTCATTTGATATTGTTTAGTATTTCGGATTTAGGATTTAGAATTTTGTCACGGGATTGCCACGCTTCGCTCGCAATGACAAGGAAGACAAGTGTCACTAATCACGTGAACGAGTACACCTTTTGTAAACTAGATTACTATCTTGTATAATAAGGACAGTATTTCAGGTGTAGATTATTGTATGCTTAAATCGTTTCATATGTATTTTGGAGGCGGAGGGCTAAAACTCCAGCTATAGTGGAGGGGAGACTAGACTATCCGGTGATTTTTCAGGATAAGTGAATTCAATGTATTTTCTTTGTGGCCGCTTTTACCTTCACCGCTTCCGAACAGGGAGCCTTCATTACTGAGGCAAAATGCTGACTCGATAGGTGGAGACCAGACATAATATAGCCGCGGTTCGCATATTACAATAGCCATCAGTAGGGAAATTAAACAAACCACTTATCTGTGTTTTCCTCGTTAATACTATGAATTACTATGTGGATTTTTCAAAGGGATAGAACTGCCTGCTATGGCGACTATCATAAAGTGATGACGCCAGGTAGATAACACTGACTTGAAGACACTGCAAGTATGACTGAATAGAGGTAAGGTTTCGCAATATATGAATTATCGCAGCGATATAAGAAATATAGTTATTATTGCCCATGTTGACCATGGTAAGACTACCCTGGTAGATGCCATGCTTAAGCAAAGCAAGGTTTTCCGGGATAACCAGATAGTGGGCGAATTAATAATGGACCAGGGCGTCCTGGAGCGAGAAAAGGGGATTACCATCATGGCCAAGAATACGGCTGTAGTTTACCGGGGTGTCAAAATCAATATCATCGATACACCGGGACACGCTGATTTCAGCGGAGAGGTGGAGCGTGTCATAAGTATGGCTGATGGGTGTCTGCTTCTGGTGGACTCTATAGAAGGTCCCATGCCCCAGACTAAGTTCGTGCTTCGCAAAGCTCTGGCAATGGGTCTAAAACCCATTGTGGTTATCAACAAAGTAGACCGGCAAAATTCACGGATAGCAGAGGTGCTAAGCTCTACCGAGGACCTGTTCCTAGAATTAGCTACCAGTGCTGACCAGCTTGACTTCCCGGTACTATATGCCAGTGCTCAGGAAGGCACGGCCGTAACTGAATTAGGCATGAAAGGCAAAGACCTCACTCCTCTCTTCGAATGTATATTGGGAAAAGTATCACCACCGCAAATTGAAAGCGGGCCATTTCAAATGCTGGTTTCTAATCTAGACTATGACAGCCACAAGGGTAGAATAGCTATTGGTAGAATCTGGAGAGGAAAGGTTGCTCCACACCAGCCAGTAGTTAGCGTGGGTACTGATGGAAGTGTAACTCCTTATGAGATTGGTGAAGTATTTACCTATCTCGGTCTCAAACGCTTGAAGGTAGAGGAAGCCGAGGCGGGTGACATAGTAGCTGTGACCGGTCTTGAAAAAGTCAACATTGGAGATACCATTGCCAGCCTGGAGCGGCCTGAAGCTCTACCACGTATAAAGATTGGCGAACCAACGGTAGAGATGACTTTTGGAGTAAACACCTCACCTTTTGGCGGTCGTGAGGGGTGCTTTTGCACCACGCGCCAGTTGCGGAAACGTCTCTACAAGGAACTGGAAACTAATCTTAGTCTTAGGGTCCAAGATACAGATAGCCCAGACACCTTCTTGGTGAAAGGGAGAGGAGAACTGCACCTGGCTATTCTGATTGAGACCCTGCGCCGGGAGGGCTATGAATTTGAGGGCTCCAGGCCAGAAGCTATTACCAAAGTAGTTGACGGCAAGCTTATGGAACCTGTGGAGGTTCTTACCATTGATACCAAAGATGAATACATTGGAGCTTTGACCGAGATGCTGGGCAAGCGGCAAGCTCAGCTTACTGATATGCGCAACGATGGCCATAATAATGTGCGTTTAGTATTCCATGTGCCCACAAAAGGACTCATTGGCTTCCGTAATGCTTTCACTACTGCCACACGTGGTGAAAGCATCATAAATACCACTTTTCTTGGCTATGAACCTTATCATGGAGATATAATTTCGACTCGTAATGGAGTACTGGTAGCATCGGAACAGGGTATAGCTGTTACCTACGGCCTAAACAATGCCCAGGGGCGGGGATTCACCTTTATTGAACCCGGTACGCCAGTATATGAGGGTATGATAATAGGGCTGGATTCACGGCCGAAGGACATTGCCATCAATGTGTGCAAAGAAAAGAAGAAGACCAATATGCGTTCGTCTACGTCCGACATTGCCATAAAGCTGACTCCTTCCATACAGCTGAGCCTGGAGCAAGCCATTGGTTTTATAAATAATGATGAACTGGTTGAGGTAACTCCTGAGAATATCAGGCTGAGGAAAAAGTTACTCACCCAGGCGCAACGATTGAGGGACATCTCATCTTCCCGGCGCAGCATAAAGAAGTAGACTATGGCTTATCGCTAAGATGCCTTAAGGCTCGAATTGATACCCTGGTTCCCACGCTACCCAAAACGTCAAAATGTTATACAACAAAGAAGGAAAACTATATTGCTACCCTTTAGTTGACCTATTGACTAGTCACCATGGCACGAACATGGCATGTCCGATTTCATGCGTAAAGCCAGATACCAGCCTATCCACTCCTGAGGCTTCGGATAATTTCCCCGAGTTTTGGTCTTTTCCCGTACATGAGCAAGTAAGTTCTGAAAACCTTGATGGTTAATAACAAAACCCCAATGACGGAGAGTCCCAGCACCGCTATACTGGCAGCCAGTTCCCAGACGGGAATATCACTCACGCCCAGCCTTAGCATCACTTCCACAGGAGATGTGAGAGGGAAAATAGTAAGAACTACCCAAATTGGGTTGTTCGGAAACAACATAAGTAAAGACGTAAACCAGAGGGGTATAAGTAAGGGAAGTGTAAAAATCCCAATCAGTTGTTGTCCTTCCCGGGAATTGGAGCTGATGGCGCCGATACCTGCCGAAACCACGGCGAACAACAAGTAGCCCAGGATAAAATACACTATACCCAGAACAAGGAAGTTAGCTGGTAATTGTATTGTGCTGATAAAGCCACCGATGGACGAGGAAGCCAGGTTCAACAGGAGTGGTACTGATACTACCCAGACGGCTACCTGCGCCAGCCCGGCAGCACCAATCCCTAAAATCTTGCCGGTGAGTAACTGCCGGGCGGAAACGGAGGACAACAATATCTCTATAAGGCGATTCTCCTTCTCTTCGCTGAGCCCCTGCAGGAGGTAAGTGGAGGAGATAATGATGGCGAACACAAGTAGAAGGCTAAAAACAGCGGGAATGATAAGATTCCCGAATCCGCCTTGCTCCGGAGCTATGGCGCCGGTTTCAGTAAGCCTAATGGTAACCATATTCAAGGGTGCTTCAATCCTGGCTACGGTTGTCAAGGGTACCTTCCCCGCCAACAGATTACTTGAGAGGAAATTCTTAATCGCCGTCATCGTGGCAGTGGGTGCCACAAGCTGTTTTTCCAGGGTATAACGGCTAATCACCCCAATCGAAACGTAATCCGGTGGGATGACGAAATACTCTTTGATATCCCCCTCTACCAGTGCTTCAGTCGCGTCATCCGGTGTATCAAAACGAATCAGCGTTATGTCCCCCTGGTTAGTATATTGGTCGAATCCGCCGGACTTATCTACATATCCAATGGTTGTTACTTCTTGCACCGGCGGCTCCGCAATTCCTGATATGAGCTGGAAAACTCCTATAGCCAGAAGGGCTACGAGTGGCACGATGAGGGTCATAATGATAAACCCGGTCCTCTTTATCGTGCACAGGAATTCATGCCTGAATATCAAAAGCGTCTTATCCATGATTTTTACCCACAACCTTCAGGAATATTTCGTTAAGTGGAGGAGTAGCTATCTCAAAGCGATTGATTACTATGCCGGTACTTACCAATCGCTCCAGGATTTGCTGAGGAGTTGTATTTCCATCAAGAACCAGCTCAACGTAGCCTTTATGGGTGCGCTTCTCGGTAACTCCCGGCACTTCCCCTAGCTCCCCCTCAAAATCCAGAAGAACCGAATGTTTTCTATATCTTGACTTGATTTCAGTCAGATTCCCGTAAAGAACGGAGCCTCCGTTGTTTATCATTAATATGCGGTCGCAAAGCTCCTCCACTTCATTCATCCTGTGTGTGCTAAGGATTACAGCTTTACCTTGATTCCTCAAGTCAGCGAACATACTTTTCAGTAACTCGGTGTTAACCGGGTCGAGCCCGGCAAAGGGCTCATCCAGAATAACCAGTTCCGGGTTATGAACAATGGTAACGAGGAATTGGATAATCTGCCCCATGCCCTGGCTCAACTCCTCAATCTTCTTTCTTTTGTGGGGCAGCATACCTGTTTGGCTGAGCAGTTCATTAGCTTTTTCTTCGGCTGAGTGCCTGTCCATACCCTTGAGGGAGGCAAGATAGATGATAGAATCTATGACCCTCAGCTTTTTATACAGTCCTCTTTCCTCGGGCATGTAGCCAAGCTTATTCTTGCTGGCTTCACTCAACTTCTCGCCGAGGATTGTCACTTCGCCCGAGTCTGGCTTGATGATGTCCATCATCATCCTGATAGCGGTAGTCTTGCCCGCACCATTAGGACCAATTAGACCAAATATCTCACCTTGAGTGACAGAGAAGGACAGATCGTTAACCACGGCCTTATCTGCGTAGGATTTGACTATATGATTGACTTCAACAGCAGGCACAGTAGAAGCACCTTCTCCAATTCTCACTATCGCACATCAGTCAATAATGTTAGTTATCTTATAACAATCCGTCAAAAAGTGTAATCAGTCTGGCTACTCTGCCGGACTTCTTAGAGGTGAGTACGCTGCTCTTGTATCTCTTTTCGCCCATTGTTTGTAGGGAATGCCAAGTTCACTTAGAAACTGATTTAGCTTGGCAATCAGGACAGATTATCTCGTTTTCCACAGCCGTGAATTGTTTGCCGCAAGTTCGACATTTTGTAAAAACTTCAATCGAACAGCTATCACGCAAAACCAATCTTTCCCTAATACCAATCATTAGTTTGTTTAGAAACTTCATAGTGAATTCAGTAGGTGTACAATTGGCATTCAGTTGAACATTGAGGATCTTCTCGTTGGCAGCGACCTTAGCAGCGCCTTCCTGAATACCCAGTGGACTTACGATAATTCCACCAACAGCACCAGTATCAATTATCCGATATGCCAAGCTCCCCAACTTTTCTTGATTTTGTTTTGAAGTAGTGTATCTCCTGCATTCGATTATTACGAAACCCTCGTTTCCTTCCCGAATACCTTTTGCTTCAATATTATAAATAGTCCCGGATCTGCGGCCGGGTATTTTCTGCTCACCTTCGACCCTGTTCAACCCAAAATCATGGGCATTTTGCTCGAGCAAGTATGCCGCGACTTCTTCGTATGATTTCCAATGTGTTTTCATAATTGGGCTTCTCCTACATAAGTCTTTTATAATAGAACTATAACAAAAATTCTACCAAAAAAGACCGATAAATCCCTTGGTGCATTCAAAGTGAACAATTTAGCCATCTTGTTACGGTTTCATCTAATGCCTGCTTTTCCGGCGCCTCTCGTCCTCTATCCTACGCAAAGTCTTCTCATCAATGCCAAAGTGGTGAGCTATCTCGTGGCACACTACTTCAGTTATTCTCACGCCGACCTCCTCATTAGAGTGACACTGACCCTCTATAGGTTTCTGAAAGATGCTTATTTTATCAGGCGTAACCAGCCCATACCCTCCGCCACGCTTAGTTTGGGGCACGCCTTCGTAAAGCCCCAATAATTGGCTGGGATGGCTAACTTTCACTTTCTTAAGCTGTCCTGACGTTGGCCAGTCCTCTACAACGACATCAACATTTTCAAGCTTATTGCGAAACTCAAGAGGCAGATTATTAATGGCTTCCACCACAAGAGTCTCAAATTTCTCCCTGTCCATATCACCGCTGCTAGACTATCTAGCTTCCATTATCATAGCCCAATTTCTTGGGACTGCGTCTTTGTCCATGATAGCACTTAGGACACAAAAAATCGTAATGCTAACTCTGCCAGCCATGAGAGAGTTAAATCCCTTTTCCAAAAGCCGTGCTTTATCCTTCCAAAGGCTAAGAGAGGGCGAATATCAGGATTTCACCGCAACACTTGAGGCAGATTTAGAGCGGGAATAAAGCCACTTTCTATTGTCCCATACTCCTAATATGGCTATAATTACGCCAAGTAAAGGAGGAAACTCATGAAAACTAGAATCACAGAACTTTTTGGCATTCAGCATCCTATTATATGTGGGGGGATGATGTGGCTGGCTAAACCTGAGCTCTGTGCCGCTATTTCGAATGCCGGTGGGCTTGGAAACTTGACCGCGGGGAACTACGAATCTGGAAATGCTCTTCGGAAGGCTATTGATACGACTCGAGGGCTGACTGATAAACCCTTTTCCGTGAACATCACTCTATTGCCATCCGTGCACATTACAAAAGAGTTACATCAGGAATACTTTCAGGTCTGCTGCGAAGAAAAAGTGACTGCCCTTGAAATCTCAGGCGCACCCTTAGATAAGTACCTGGGACCAGACTCCATTAGCCAGGCCAAGAAAGCAGGTGTGAAGTTGATACATAAAGTTGGTGCTGTCAGACATGCGAAGCATGCGGAGAAAGCTGGCTACGCTGCTGTTATTGCCGCGGGTTTCGAGGAAGGTGGTCATCCTCTGGATGATGACGTGACCACCATGCTGCTCACCCCCCGAATCCGTGAGTCCGTGAACATCCCTGTTATTACTGCAGGAGGCATTGCAGATGGAAGGAGCATGGCTGCTGCTATGGTCCTTGGAGCGGATGGAGTCATGATGGCTTCGCGGTTCATCGCTACAACAGAGTGCCTGGCACATCCCAAAATCAAAGAGGAGCTCGTTCGCCGCCAGGAAAACGATGTTACCTTGATATGCAAGTCTATTAACTTACAAATGCGAGCCCTGAAGAATAAATTAGTCCAGGAGATGCTGGAGGTGGAGGCGCGGCACGGTGGGCTCGAAGAAATAATATCCCTCATCTCTGGCGAGCGCATCCAGAAAGCCTGGGAAAGCGGCGATGTGGAATATGCTCCCTTGGCGCTCGGTCAATCTATCGGCCTCATCAAGGAAATCGTCAGTTGCCGGGAACTCCTGGAGAGAATGGTGCGAGAGGCTGAGGAGGTACTTGCCGATGTCCAGCGGCGATTCTAAGAGCAAGTTCCTGGGATTCCCCTGCAAAATCTAGCTTTGCTTGCGAGGGTTATGCTTTCCAGCAGATATTGCCAATGATGGCTGAATATTCCGTCGTTTTGCTCATCCCGCCACCCCCGAAGGGCTGATTGAGAAGTATGAGGAGGATTCCCTGGAGCTCAAGCAGGGTTAGCAGTGGACGAGTTTATTGAGTTTCTTGAGTTGATTGGGCAGGGAACTGCACATTTCGTCAGATTATTACTCCTCGGTGCCGACGATTGGATAAACCGTGCTAAGCGTCTCCAATTAATGATTGTGTGGGCGGTATAATAGATGCCATTACAAATTATGAACTTAGCCGATATGAAAGCAATTGACAGATGAGGCCAATGGGAGAAGAATTCGATCTGCATAGTCTGACAGTGGATGAAGCCATCTCCAAACTTGATGAATTGCTATACGCTGCATACCAGGCTGGGCTATATCGAGTGTGGGTAGTTCATGGCAAGGGCACAGGCATACTGCGTCAGGAGATTAGACGTTATCTAGCAAATCATCCTTTAGTGAGCTCATATGGCCCTGCTGACCGCCATCACGGAGGAATAGGGGCCACTCAGGTTGAACTTAGGAAGTGGTAGTGCTGTAGATAATTGTCGCCGAATAAGCTCATGAACCTCAAACGCCCTCATATCCGAAGCCACCATACAAAGTTGCTAAATCTCCTAACGGCTAAAACTCCGTATTCTGAAGTACTAGAACTGGAATTATGATTGCGCAATCAACCAGATTGTGTAGCCACAGGGGGCGGGAGGATTTCCCGGGGCATTCCTGGGCTGCTTACTACCCCTCAGGCATTCTCAGTATGGCACCAGTGCTCGCTGAGGTCACTAAACGGGAATATCTGCGCAGATAGCTTTTAACTTCTCTCTTCAAGGGCGGAGGTGACCACCGGGCAAGGCGACTCTGGATTTCTTCCTGCGATAGTCTTACGTTTAACTTCCGAGAGGGAATATCTATCTCAATGATGTCTCCCTCCTCCACAATTGCAATCGGGCCCCCTTCCATAGCCTCAGGGGACACATGCCCGATAGCAGCGCCTGCTGTTGCCCCGGAAAACCTGCCATCGGTGACCAGCGCTACCTCTCCACCTAACTCTACCGCCAGTATCGTGCTGGTAGCCATCAGCATTTCCCTGAATCCCGGCCCTCCCCTGGGACCCTCATATCTAATTACTACCACATCACCGCTATGGATTTTGCCATCCAGCATTGCCGTTACAGCATCTTCCTCAAGGTCAAATACTCTGGCTGGACCAGAGTGCTTGAACATCTCAGGCTTTACCGCTGACTGCTTTACTACTGCACCATCGGGAGCTAGATTGCCATAAAGGATAGCGAGTCCCCCTTCAGAATAATATGGCTCCTCTATGCTCCTGATTACTTCGGGGCGTGTGCTCTGGGCTCCTTCGATAATTTCCCCTAAAGTCTGGCCGCTAAGCGTAAGTGCATCCAGATGGAGCAGATTCTTGTTAGATAGTTCCGCCATTACCGCCTGTAATCCCCCAGCCTCATACAAATCTTCTAAGAAGTAGGGCCCTGCAGGACTAAAATCGCATAGTCTGGGAGTCCGGCGACCTATTTGATCAAAGAGCTCCAGGCCGATGTCTATTTCTGCCTCACTGGCGAGAGCCATGAGGTGCAGGATAGTGTTAGAGGAACCGCCGATAGCCATATCCACCGTTATGGCATTCTCGAAGGCTTTTTTGGTGAGAATCTGCCTGGGAATTATCCCTTCCCTTAAAAGTCCCATAATCCTTACGCCGGCTCTTCTTGCCAGTTGCCTCCTCGCACCATGTGCCGCAGGGATACAACTATTCCAGGGTAAGGCAAGTCCGAGCACTTCAGCCATGCAGGCCATGCTGTTGGCAGTATACAAACCGGGACAACTGCCACATCCTAACAGAGGAACTTTGCTCGTGGGTCTTGGCGCCAACATCGGTCCTCCGTTGATTACGATAGCTGGAATGTCCAAACGAGCTGCCGCCATCATCATTCCCGGTGTGATCTTGTCACAGCCAGTGACCAGCACCATGGCATCCAGGTTATGCGCTAATATCATGGCTTCAATTGAATCAGCTATCAGCTCCCGGCTAGCCAGTGGATAGCACATTCCAGCATGCCCCATGGCAAGACCATCACAGATAGCGATGGTGGAAAATTCAAAAGGGGTGCCCCCTGCTGATACAATCCCATCTCGAACAGCAGATGCAATGTCATCGAGATGGATATGCCCCGGAACAAGCTCATTCTGTGAGTTGACAATAGCAATTCCTGGCTTGGCTATCTCCTCTGGCGTTCTGCCCATAGCATAGAGAAGAGACTCAGCAAATGCCGAAAACCCTCTTACCGGCATCTCATCTAACAGTTTCATTGATATTCACCCCCTTTTCTACTAAGTTCCTAATTTTTATTACTCAGTTTAAACAAATTACAGGGTAAAAGCAGTAGCTTTACCGATATGTCGTGATTTGATGTTAACAGAATTTGATACAATTTACCTGCTGCAATAAGCTACAGTAAAGTCGCTGTTGCCATACTTACTTCCCATAACTTGCCAGCATTATAGGCTATTTTTCTTCCCTTGAGAGCACAAATTTCTATCTTGCCCCAAGTTGGTAAGTTCACCACTGGCCTTCGCCGACGAATGACTGACCGAGGGCTACGGGAAAAAGCTTACCTTTAACACCAGATACCGGGGCGTGTTTGACTTCACTCCCAGCGTCAGATATACTCTTTGACAAATTTCTCAGTGGGCGATGGTCCAGTACGAAGTTTGTTTTGTGCGAGGTATTGCCCCTTCGAAATCTGCTAAAGTTAAACAATCACATTAATTGCTCAAAAAGGAGGCAGCTATGTTTGCAGAGGAAACTTTAAGGCAGGTGCGTGAAGGTAAGAAGGAATGGGAGAAAGAAGTAGAGAAAGTCATTATGCAAAACCCGGAGAGAAAAGGAGGATTCTCCACTGTTTCCGACATGGAAATAAAAATAATTTATACCCCAGAAGATATCAAAGACCTGGATTTCGCCAGAGATATTGGCTATCCTGGTATTTTCCCGTTTACCAGGGGATGTCAGCCAACAATGTATCGGGGGAGGGAGTGGACCTTCCGTATGTTCTCCGGAATGGGCAGTGCTGAGGATACTAATAAAAGATGGCATCTTTTACTTAAAGAGGGTGAGACAGGGCTGAGCACTGCTTTCGATTTTCCCACCTTAATGGGATATGATACTGATTCGCCCCGGGCTAGAGGTGAGTGTGGAAAGTGCGGGGTAGCGATTGATACCTTGAGAGATTTCGAGATCCTGACAGACAGGATCCCCTTCGATAAGATTACCACTTCCATGACCATCAATCCTCCAGCATCTATACTCTGGGCTATGTATTTAGCTGCGGCTGAAAAAGCTGGGATAAGCTGGGATAAAATTGGGGGGACAATTCAAAATGATATGCTAAAGGAATTCATTGCTCAGAAAACACTGATGCTCCCGCTTGAGCCATCAATTAGGCTGATTAGCGACACAATCGAGTTTGGCACCAAGTATGTTCCTAAATGGAATACTATAAGCATTAGTGGTTACCATATTCGTGAGGCGGGCTCTACCGCTATTCAGGAATTGGCTTTTACCCTGGCTGATGGAATAGCGTATGTACAGGATGTTATTGAACGGAAGAAGTTGGATGTTGATTCTTTTGCCCCCCGTTTCTCCTTCTTCTTTAACTCTCATCTTGATTTCTTCGAGGAGGTTGCCAAATTTAGGGCAGCTAGAAGGATGTGGGCTAAAATTATGAGGGATAGATTTAAGGCTAAGGACCCTCGCTCTTGGTGGATGAGGTTCCATACTCAGACTGCAGGATGCTCACTTGTTGCTCAACAGCCTTATAATAATGTTGTTAGGACTGCTATTGAGGCACTGGCGGCAGTTCTAGGGGGAACACAGTCTCTACATACCAACTCTTTAGATGAGACGCTAGCTTTGCCTTCCGAGTTTGCTGCTACCACTGCTCTCCGCACCCAACAGATTATTGCTGATGAGATAGGGGTCACTAACACCATAGACCCTCTGGCTGGGTCATATTTTGTGGAATCATTGACCAATCAGATGGAGGAGAAAGCCTGGGAATATATCAATAAGATAGATGACATGGGAGGCATGCCTGCTGCTATTGAGCAAGGCTTCCCTCAAATGGAGATTGCCAATGCTGCTTATCATTACCAGCAGCAAATAGATAAGGGGGAGAAAGTTGCAATAGGGGTAAATAAGTACTCTGCCGGTGAACAAGTTTACCCCCCGCTACTACAGATACCCGAGGAATTAGAAGAGGAGCAAATCGCCAGAACAAATGAGGTTAAAAGAATAAGAGATAATCGGCAAGTGATTCAAACCTTGAGCGACCTCCGCACTGCTTCCAAAACTGATAAAAATTTGATGCCTTACGTGATAGAGGCGGTGAAGGAATATGCCACTGAGCAGGAAATTTGCGATACGTGGAGAGATGTCTTTGGGGAATACCACGAGTCAGTTATTCACTTATAGGAAGAGAAGATGAGTTCGGAAAGGAAGATAAGGATTCTGGTTGCCAAGCCAGGGCTTGATGGTCATGACCGGGGAGTGAAAATTGTAGCTCGAGCTTATAGAGATGCCGGATTTGAGGTCATATACACTGGCCTACATCAGACTCCAGAGCAAATTGTCAATGCAGCTTTGCAGGAGGATGTTGATCTAATCGGGCTAAGTTGCCTCTCTGGCGCTCATATGTACTTGCTCCCGCGGGTAGTTGAGCTGCTGAAGGAAAATAAGGCCGAAGATATAATAGTTATAGTTGGAGGTATCATCCCAAAAGAAGATATTCCAAAGCTTAAGAAAATGGGGATTAAAGAAATATTCTTACCGGGCTCATCTCTCAGCGAGATAATAAATTGGACAAGAGCTAATATGAAACCCCGGCATGCATAATGTTGGAGAAGAAGAGTGATGAGGTACCATAAATGAGCCTTGCGAAAGAGGTATTGCAAGGCAATATAAAGGCAACGGCAAGATTGATAAGAGACGTGGAAGATGAATTGCCGAGTGCTATCGAAGAGTTAAAAGCCCTCTACCCCCATACTGGGAGGTCCTACATCATTGGTATTACGGGTTCCCCGGGTTCGGGGAAAAGTACTTTAATAGACATGCTGATAGATGCCTTCAGGAAGAGGGGTAAGACAATTGGTGTTATCGCTATCGACCCCTCCAGCCCCTTTAGTGGTGGTGCAATACTGGGGGACAGGATAAGGATGCAGAGACATGCCACGGACGGGGGTGTTTTTATCAGGAGTTTGGCTACGAGAGGCTGGCGAGGAGGACTATCCCGGGCTACAGCCAACGTTATTAACATTATGGATGCCATGGGTAAGGATGTCATCTTGATAGAAACCGTAGGCGCAGGTCAAGCAGAGGTGGATATAATTAATTTCACTCACACCTCTATGGTGATCTTAGTCCCTGGAATGGGGGATTGGGTTCAAACTCTTAAAGCTGGCATTCTGGAGATAGCTGATATCCTTGTCATAAACAAAGCAGATAAAAAGGGTGCTGATGAATTGAAAGCGGAGCTAGAAGCGATGCTCCAAATGAGTGCTTATTCTCCACAGGCATGGAAGCCCAAAATATTCTTAACTGAAGCGGTCAATAATAAAGGGATCGATGAGTTGGTGGAGGGGATTTACCAGCATAAGGAATTCCTCATCTCTACTGGAGGACACGATACACATCTTAAGGAGAGAGCAAGGCTTGAGCTAATTGAAGTGCTTAAGAGTTCCTTAATGGATCACGTTTTCCAGATAGTTAACAAGAATAATTATCTGGAAAAGCTGATAGACGACTTAGTGAACAAAAGGACTGACCCTTACTCGGCTGCTTCGGATATCATCAAGAAGCTGGCGCAAGAGGGCAAGTTATAGGTATCTTTTTCTGGTTAGCTTTTCGCTTTGTGTAGTTATAATTTTACTTCCCTAAAACCACCAATCAAATTTTTTTAGGTATTAACTATTGACAAACTTATAATAATGTGATACAGTAATAATTAGTTCCAAGCAACCAAGCTGGAAGGCGGGTGGTGAGGAGCCAAACACTGGAAGGCCGAAACTGAAAGGCGCAAGGAACCAAAACCGGGGCGCAAGGTAGGTAGAAGCCGGAAGGCGGGTGGTGAGGAGCCAAAGCAAAAGGTGAGGTTGCTTGGGGCTTTTTTATTTTCCTGATTCTCCTTCCTCAGCCAATTCAGGGTGAAAAGTGCCGATAAAGGGAAGGTTACGATATTCTCCTCTATAGTCCAACCCATAACCAACTATGAACTCATCAGGAATTTCGAAACCCACATAATCAAGAGGAACATCCACCAGCCGGCGTGCTCGTTTATCAAGCAAGGTGCATACACGGAGACTCGCTGGCTCGTGAGCCAGTAAATATTTCAGAACATAATTTAACGTCATGCCAGTGTCTACAATATCCTCAATCATCAATACATGCTGCCCTGTTATGCTATCATCGAGGTCTTTGGTTATTTTAATCAACTGACTTTTCCCTTCACCATAATAGGAAATAGCCATAAAATCCACACTAACTGGCAAAGAAAGATGTTGCATCAGGTCAGTCATGAAGCAGACAACTCCCTTCAAAACTCCTACTAAGATAAGTTTTTCCCCTTCATAATCACGGGAGATTTGCCGTGCTAATGCTTTCACTCTTCGCTGAATTTGATTATGGGTGAACAGAATACGGTCAATGCCGGGTACTTTGGCACTAGCTAGGGAGCCATAGCCATATTTAGCCAGAAGCCTGAGGAAATCGTTTTTATTAAGGAGCTTGATGTTAGCTTCAGGATAAAGTTCCTTAAGCCGACGCACCTTGCGGTGCTTCTCCGTCACCAAACCCTGCTTCAATGTGGTGAGCTCGATGTAGAGGTCAAACTCCGGTAAATAAAAGTCAGGGGTAAACATCTCAACTATTCCACCGTTTTCCCAGCGAAGTGGGAAGGAACGAGGTTCATAGAGCCATTCAATCTGATAGAAATCCAGAAGCCGGGCAAATTCCTCCTCGCTGGGGTGAGCAAACTCGGTTGGCCTTAACGATGTAGCAGGCAATTGAGGCAATTTCGATTGCCCTTGAAGGCCCTTATAGCCACTTCCCAATAAGCGCTGAAGCTCATCTTTCGCTAACAGAGCAGCGCTTAGATTGGCAACAGCGAGAAGAAAATTTTTATCACCCTCCGAAAATTGATGGACGTCATGAGTATAAAGCCTGATTTCACCACTCACCTCGCCTTTTTCCGTTATAGGAGCTGCCAGTATAGAAGATATTCTTTGTGCCTTTGCTATCTGAGTATGCTGAATCCTCTCATCTTTGGTGGCATCGGCAATATATACCACTTCACCATTAAGAACCTCAGGTATGCTTTTACGAGCCTCAAGCGGCGCCTTCTTGAGGTAAAAGTCACTGAGACCATGAGCACCAACGTCGATTAAATATTCCTTTTGCGCATCAAGAAAAGAAATACGGCAGCCATTAGCACCCACCGCTTTAGCAGCACTCTTAGCCACGGAATTGAAAATTCTCCTGGTGCTCAAATCTGAATTGGCAACTTTGGCTATCTGCCTCAGAGCTAAATAGTAATTATCCTTCCTTCTACTACCCACTTTAATAACTTACCCGCACTTGGTGAAGCCACAATTGAGGCAGATATTACACCCTTCCTGGTAAATAAGAGGCCCTCCGCACTCAGGACACTGGCCCGCTGCGCTTCTAACCACTTCAGAGTTACCGGACTGGGACGTTTCCGTATCGGCAATAACTTCGCTGCTCTGAGCATCAGAACTGTTACCACTATCACCTTTGATATATTTTTGTAGCACACTGGCAATAGCATCCGCACAGGAGGTGATAGCATGTCCTTGCTCCCAGGCAATAGAAGGACAACGAGTGCCTCGCAATTGCTTTACAACGGAGGATAAATCCAGCCCGGACCTTAGAGATAAAGAGATGAGACGACTTATTGCTTCAAGCTGAGCAGCAGCACAGCCTCCAGCTTTACCTAAGGTGGAGAAGACCTCAACCACCCCATGCTCATCGAAATTTAAAGTTACGTAGATATAGCCACATCCTGTGCTCACCCTCTCGGTTATGCCCCGGGTAACTTTAGGCCTTTTCCGGGGGATAACCCCCCTTCCAACCCCCTTCACCACCTCACCTATAGTGAGAACCTGGCTTTCCCTGCTTCTATCTCGATAAATGGTTATCCCCTTCACCTTCTCTTCATAAGCCCGCATATATACACTAGCTACATCCTCCGGCGTTGCCTCGTAGGGGAAATTAACCGTTTTGGAAACAGCGCTATCGCAAAATCTCTGAAAAGCTGCCTGCATCTTAACATGCCATTCTGGAGTTATATCATGTGCAGTAACGAAAATCCGCTTTACATCTTCAGGAACACCTTCTATATCCCGTAGCTTTTTCCCAAGGGCTAAATCCTTCATCAACTCCGGAGAATAAAATCCCCCATCTTTAGCCACTTGCTCAAAATAGGGATTTACCTCTACAAGTTCCTCCCCCTCGAGGATATGACGCACATAGCTCAGGGCGAAGATTGGCTCGATACCGCTGGAGCAATTGGCAATTATGCTTAAACTACCGGTGGGAGCTATAGTGGTTCGAGTGGCATTTCTAAATCGCGGACCATCGGGCACATCATAAACGCTCCCGTTAAAAGCAGGAAAAACACCTCTCTGCTCTCCTAGCTCCAGCGAGGCTTTGTTCGCCTCTTCGGAGACGAAACGGGCAACTTCCTCAGCGATGGCTAATCCTTGCTCACTGTCATAAGAAACGCCAAGCTGGATGAGCATGTCAGCAAATCCCATAACCCCTAAGCCTATTTTCCGGGTAGCCTTAGTCATTTCCTCTATCTGGGGCAGGGGGAAGCGGTTAACATCAATGACGTCATCAAGAAAGCGAACTACCAGCCTTACTAGATGAGATAATTTGCTATAGTCGATCTCCGCTTTCCCATCCTGATGAGTAACCACCCGGGACAAATTTATCGAGCCTAAATTACAGGACTCAAAGGGAAGCAGAGGCTGTTCCCCACAGGGGTTGGTGCTTTCTATCCTGCCCAATTCAGGAGTGGGATTATGCCTATTTATCTCATCTATAAACACAACGCCGGGATCGCCAGTGCGCCATGCCATTTCCACCATTTTGTGGAATACTTCCTTAGCATTAAGCTTCCCCGCCACCTCACCACTTTGCGGATTTATCAGGTTATAATCAGTCCCCTTCTTCACCGCCTCCATAAATTCATCGGTTACCGCTACCGATAGGTTAAAATTGGTCAAGGCGTTTGGGTCTCCTTTGACAGTGATGAACTTCAAGATGTCCGGGTGGTCAACATTAAGAATTGCCATATTAGCCCCACGCCGCATCCCCCCTTGCTTTATCACATCTGTAGTTACATCAAAAGTCCTCATGAAGGAAATGGGACCACTGGCAACACCACCGGTAGAACCGACCCTATCATTTTCAGGTCTAAGCCGGGAAAAGGAGAAACCGGTGCCACCACCGCTCTTATGAATTAAGGCGGTGTATTTCACAGCATCGAAGATGGACTCCATGGAATCGTCAACGGGAATAACAAAACAAGCTGAAAGTTGCCCCAGCTCTCTTCCAGCATTCATCAACGAGGGAGAATTGGGTAGAAACTCCAGGTCTGCCATTAGTTTGTAAAATGCCTTTTCCCAGGAAGAGACATCTGCTTTAGCATCGTAAATCAGCTCTGCTTTAGCAATATGTTTTGCCACACGGCGAAATAGCGCCTTAGGAGTCTCAATGACTTTTCCCTCTTTATCCTTCATCAAATATCTCTTTTCCAGAACTCTGATGGCATTCTCGCTGAGCTTGATTCCTGAAACAACTTTTGTCCTAGCCTGGGGGGTAAATTCATCAGCGGTCATAACTTCACTAATCACCGCCCGGAGATGAGAAGGAGATACTGGATGCTTGATTTGTGGAGCAACAAATTCCTCCATTCCTGGCAAGGGTTGAGCGCTCAAGCGTTGCGTTACTTGCTCGGTGAGCTTTTCCAGCATTTCTCTATCAGTTATGCCTTCAGCTTCAGCAGCAGCAAAAACAGCCTTGACTATCTTATTCTGGTCAATAGGTTTAGTTCGGGTAGAATTCCTTCTGGGATTAGCCATCCCTACCTTCCCCGACGACGAATCAGCGAATTCACCACTTCAGGTGGCAGCAGCGGTAACTGATTAGACGATGTTGCGGCTTCCCCCTCAGTTAGATTGTCAATTTCTTGTTTCAATTGAGTAATGTCAGTGAACTCACGATATACACTGGCAAAGCGGATATAGGCGATATGGTCAAGTTTCTCTAATCCCCCCATGACTAAATCGCCAATAGAAGAACTGGGAACCTCAGCCTTGCCCATTTTATAAATCTCGGATTCAATGCTATCTACGAGCTTATCAATAGCCCCGGTCGGCAAAGAGCGTTTCTCACAGGCTTTGCGAATGCCGGCGTAGAGTTTGTCACGACTATATTCCTCACGTCGCCCATCCTTTTTGACTATAAATACGTTGCGCGGTTGAACACGTTCATAAGTGGTAAAGCGAGCACCACAGTTAGCACACTTCCTTCGCCGCCTCACCCCTTCGCCTACAGGGCGCGAGTCAATCACCCCCGATTCTGTCTCGCCACAATAAGGACACCTCATAATCACCCCCTAAAGTTGTGTTTTAGGGTAATTTTACTACTATATGTTGTGAAAACGCAAATAAAAAAGAACCAAAAAACCGTTAAATTTTTCACCAGGTCAGTGAAGTTCGAAAATAGTTTGAAGCTTTACCGAAGGCAGAGAATTATTAGTGACCTGAAATATCACATTGTGGGCAATTTTTGACGAGGGATTTGTCTATGAACGAAATTACAAAAGCTGATAATAGTTGCTCTTTGTGCAAGCTTCCTGTATCTCTTCTGACTTGTCTAAGCCAACCTCCTTCAAAGGTATCTTGAAGTATAGAGCAAAGACTTACTTAAAGGCTGGAATGGCTAAAAGACCTTGAATATCGCCCGTAGTAGCCAGATAATTATGAGAATAACTGCAATAACAAGTGCTAGATTGACCAGCCAGCGCAGAGCAAAACGACCGAGTAGACCCGCCAGAAATAAAACGAAGAGAATAATACCAATAATTAATAAGGCGAGCATATTAACCTCCTTTCATTTATCGGCACTATTCACCTCGCTGCCCAGCAAGGTGAGCCTGTTTGGTTATTATACAAGCCTCCCTGATAATAACGCTCTGTGTTATGCAAGGCACAAGCAAAACGCTAATTATTGGTGGCTAACTCAGTACCACCAGAGTCATCTTTACCTGAGGTACCCTATAATAGCCATTATGCCAATGATGATGAGATAAATACCAACCAAATAATTTAGTATCTTGGGGAAAATCATAACGATAATACCGAAAATAAGGCTTAGTATTCCCATCCATAGGCCTAAAGCTGGCAACGTAATAACTGGCATTAGAATCTTACCTCCTTTCCAAAATGAAGAGTGTTAACCATACTATTTCTTGCCCAACATTGTGAGAATGCCCCAGACTATAAGGAAAACCCCGACTATCCATCTCAGTAAATCAGGAAATACGAGTATAAGTAAACCGGCAACAATTGCTATGACACATAAAACTATTTTGCTCAAACCAAACATGCCACCTCCTTTCTTTAGATTCACAAAATATTTTGAGGTATTTTATCACCTTAAAACCCAAAAGTCAAACCTTTGTACTCGTTCCGAAATTAGCGATTGAAGGCTTATTTTAGCTACAAAATCCCCACTGTTTGTATTATAGTAACAAGCAAAATAAATCACCCAGGGGGTGAAAATGAGCAAAAGGCGTAGAGAAGGAATCTTACCTTTCAAGGTAGTGGCCACAAATGAGCCTTTGATTGCCAGGGGCGGTTTGGTGCTGCCGTATAAGCTAGCTAGGGCGTTAAAGCTGCCGAAGGTGATAGATGCAGAGCTACCTCCACCTGGCAGTGGTAAAGGGTATAAACCTTCCCAGTTTGTTATTCCCCTGGTGCTGATGCTGCACAGTGGTGGGAAGAAACTGGAAGATTTAAAGGAACTGAAGGGCGAAGTAAGTTTAAGAGAGCTAGTCGAGATAAAGGAACTACCTGCCTCATGCACTATGGGTGATTGGCTAAGGCGCATGGGAGAGAATGGTAAAGGACTTTTGGGGCTTGCAGTAGCCATAGGGTTGCAAGCTGGCTATCTTCTGTGGAAGAGGTAGGATGAAAATCATAGAAGACCTCGGTTCCCCTATAGCAGTAGGACTACTAGCAATGTTCAACATATTGGATAAAGAAAAACCAAAGGCATACCCCTATTGAAGGTAGTTGTTAATGTTCCTCTAAACTTGGGTGCACAATATCTTTGACACATCTCTTGCTAACAGCTACAATTCTAACTCGCTGGGGATTAGTCTAGCGGTAGGACGACTGACTCTGGATCAGTTAGGCCAGGTTCGAATCCTGGATCCCCAGCCAGTTTCTAGCCAAACTTCTTCAAGGCGGAGAATATTCCCTCTTCTTCATCGGCAATCTCAAAAAGCAATTTTTGAATATCACCAACCTTCCCCCCGTTGGGAATATCTTTGACTAAATGAGCTACTTCTGTCCACCTTCTTCCTACCTGCTCATATTTATCCCCTAAGGACTTTAGCTCATCGCTTTTAATGCACTCGCTCGCCTCCCTCAAAAACCTCGAGAACAGGTAGCGAAAACAACCACCACCACTGCCGTCCTCCTCCAGATAAACGTATGTAAATTTATAGCCCCAGCCAAATTCTTGAGGCGGATATTCCTCAGGCCACGTGACAATCTCATTGCCAAAATGGCGAATGCCTTTTATGCCCAGATTTTTTATCGGTGGATTTAACATGGAATCCGCCGTCCTTACAATCGCCCTTTTAATTGCCTTATTAAGTGGACTTAGCTTGAGAGGGAATTTAAACTCGAGCCACGCATTCTGTGCGGGAAAGGGACCAAATTTGGATGCTCTTGCCTCCTCAAGCTCACTAAGCGTTGCAATCTGCAATTTTTGATACTGAGTATCGGCAATGTAAGCGATGCCTCCTTCCTCATCTAAACCAGCAACAACCACAGTATGTGCGCCAAAGTGGGCTTCTTTTGATAGCTTAAGATACTTTAAATAAGGCATATCGACATGAATTGCTACAGGAATACCACTGCTTATCAGTTCTTTTAACGATTGATACGCTTTTCTTCTGCTTGATGTCCTGTGTATCTCTAAACCCACACCGAGGTTATCGCACAGATTTCTATCCAAATCATTTATTCGTCCGCCGATAAAGGGAAATTTCATCCACTCCGTCTTCCAATAGACAAAACCCAGAGCGCTACCAAGCCCGAAAATCATTGGCTCAGTGAAGTTAAAACCGTAAAATTCATAAATATTCCTCAGCGCGGTGGATTCGCAATGCACCCCAGCTCGGTGGATGAAGTCTTTGATAAGCTTCTTCACCTTGTCCTACTTCTTCAGCGCATCCAACGCTTGCTGGAACATCTCATTGGCAGCCCGTACATATAGCTCCAACGGCACAAGTTCACGGCTGACAATGTTAAGAGTCTCAATAGACATCTTCCCATCCCGCACCAGTTGACGCCCAGCATCCTTCGCCGCATCAAAGACATCATCCAATGGTATACCCAGCTTCATCATGGGCCTCAATGCCTCTCCGTGGGGACGCAGCAGTGCTCCGGCAAATTCCATGGCGGCGTTCTTGCAAAAGGCTTTCGTATGCACCAGTAGCGGGTCGAAATTGTCCATCTCCCAAAAGCCACAGTTAGACACCAGCACCACTTTGCCACGCTTATACCCATCACGCATCAGGTGACGACAGTGACCATCCCGTAGCTCGAAAAACGGCTGTGCCAGCGGAACTATTCGGTCCAGCAAGTTCTTCATCGGACCGGAGATTCCATCTACATAGACCGGAGTGGCAAACACGTAGATATCAGCCTCACTTAACTTTGGATAGAGCATCTGCATGTCGTCTTTCTGCCAGCACTGGCCAGGTGTCTTGAACCAGCAGATAAACCCGCCGTGGCAGGGATTGATTTTGAGCCTCATGGTATAGAAGAGCTCGACCTCCGCTCCCGCCTCTTTCATCCCCTCAAGGAAGGGATTTAAGATAAGGGCCGTATTCCCCTTGTCCATCCTGGGACTGCAGTTAAACGCCAGTACTTTCATATTCTCCTCCTTGTCCTGTGCGCCGATAGCCCTTCTGGGTTAGCATGGCACAGATAAAAGAAAGTCGCAAAAGGCAATTTTGTCAAAATGAAATTTTACCACATAAGCGGATCCCGCTACCAGATGTGCTCAATCCCCTTTGACTTTAAATATAGATAACACCACCATGTAAAACTTTAGGCGGGTTCAATAATTTGATTGTATATGAGATAGCTCTATTTGATTACATTGCGTAAATTAAAATCCTTCATGGTCGATATGGCCGTTAATATTCCTTATTATTACGGTGTTTTCAATAAATGATAATTTTAACGGAGAAAGCTTGACAGATAATTCTATGTAATGTTAGCATTAAAACTGAATGCGACTAATGTTGGGGCAAAATGGCTTTTCAATAAATGATAATTTTAGCAGAAAAAGGTTCACAGATAGCTCAATGTAACGCTAAGATTAAAACTGAATGAGACTAATGTTGGGGACAAAATGAGCGAAAACAAACGGGCTCCGGTGCTAACCAGACAGAATATTTTAAACGCTGCTTCCAGAGGGATGGCCCAGAATGGATACGAGGGTTCCAGGTTGAACGAGATAGCGCAAGAAGCAGGCGCCACAGAACCAACTATTTATCTGCATTTTAAGGGAAAGGAGAGTCTGCTGTTCTCTGTTGCTGAGGAGCATATGGCCAGATACCTCCTTTTCCTTAACGAACACCAGCAGGGGATCAGCGGCGCCCATAACAAATTACGTAAACTTGTCTGGGCCCACCTGCGATACAGCGATATAAACACAGAATTTATGAGCCTAGTGCTGTTTGACTGTAGAAACAACCGGAATTTTTATCAATCTGGCGCCTACAATCTGGTCCGAAGGTATTCTGGAATTCTTTCGTCCATTCTTGACGAAGGTGTCAGGGAGAAAGTTTTCAGGTCGGACATGAACGTACCGCTGGTTCGGGATATCATTTTTGGTCTCATGGATTACGAGGCGATCCAATATTTTGCAACCAAAGAGAAGCCTAATGCTGTTTTAGACATGGAAGATATTATGCAGCTTCTCGATCAAATGCTATTGTGCAAATACCGGACCGAAAACCAGCCTGCGGATAAGAGGCAGCGTATTCTTCAAGCAGCAGTTCAGGCATTTTCCGAGAAAGGGTATGCCAAGGCGACCATTGCGGAGATCGCCCACAAGGCTGGTGTAGCGGACGGAACAGTTTATGAGTATTTCAAAAACAAGGAGGATGTTCTACTCTCTATTGCAGAAGAACATTTCCGGGAACACCTGGAACAACTTAAACAGACCTTCAGCGGTAACACCCCTCCAAAAAAGCTGTGGCTTTTCGTGCTGAACCATTTTCAACAGTATCTGGATGATCCGAATTTTGCCGTAGTCTTTTTAACCATGATTCAGTTTAACCGCCGTTTTTACCAATCACGCGCATACAAAAGCCAGTATAACTACGTGACCGAACTTGAAAAACTGATACAGGAAGTCATCAATGAAGGAAGTACACCAAGTATTAACATCAAGGTTTTCAGAAATATGTTTTTAGGGGCATTTAGCCATATGGCACTCCGGTGGTTTCTGGTAGATCATGGTCGAAATTTTGACAAGGTGGGAGAAATTAAACAGGTTGCCATGCTTCTTTCAGATGCAGTGTCTGTCGGTAATCCCCAAATTTAATTTATAGGAAACTACCATAAATGACTTAAAGGGAAGGAATACGATGGCAGTAGCGAAATCCAAAAAGGTTGAACACCTGAACGAAAAGATCAGTATCAAGGCGGTGCGTAACATTCGCAGGGGCCAAGAGATTGAGGAGGGGCAGGGGATCTATCGACCGGGCGTAAAGGTTTGCCTGGAGAGGAATAGCCTGCTGACCGAGTCCTACAAAACGACCGAAGGTGAACCGGCCGTGATTCGGCAGGCCAAGGCACTTGAACATATACTCCTTAATATGACCATATATATCCGTGACTGGGAGAAAATAGTAGGAAATTATGCATCATCGCCGGATGCAGTCTTCTGGCCGATTGAGCAGAACTGGAAGTCGGTGCACAGGCTGCTCCATGGTGAGGGAAAGGCTCTGGTTGATGACGAGGGCAGAGAGAAACTCGACAGGCTTGTCGAGTATTGGGACGGAAAGGCGGTAAGTGATATAAGGAAAAGGGCGTTTGCCGGTTCCCCGGATCTTGAAAAATACTGGAAGTATGAAGGTACCATGTTGTGGTCGCAATGGTCGGACCAGGGCGTGCCGAACTATGGCAAAGCAATCACCACCGGCCTTAACGGGATTATCAGAGAAGCAGGAGAAAAGCTTAAGGAGTTAGGAACAAGCCTTCCTTCTGATTATATTCAGCAGAAAGATTTTCTGGAGGCAGTAGTCATTGCCCTGAAAGCATCAATAAAATGGGCGGAAAGATACGCTATAAAGGCAGAGGAGCTGGCAAAAAAAGAGAAGGACAAGAAGAGAAAAAAGGAGCTTGAGGAGATTGCCCGTATCTGCAGAAAAGTTCCTGCAAACCCGGCATCTACCTTCCAGGAAGCTCTCCAGTCCTTCATTTTTGTACACCTTATCGGGCATCAGATTGAATTTATCACCCTTGGATGCGGCCTCCGGTTTGACATGACCATGGAACCCTTTTTCCAGAAGGATATTGCCGAGGGTAAAATCACCAGAGAGGAAGCGATTGAGCTGATTAAACATACCCGGATCCACCTTGAGGAACTCGGCCAGATGTACTCCCCGACCACCACACAGGTTTACGGAGGGGTCCAGGTCCTCCAGTCCCTTGTCATCGGCGGTGTTGACTCCGAGGGAAGGGATGTTACTGGAGAGACAAGCTACATGATCCTCGATTCTGTCCTGGAGTTGCCAACCCTGCAGCCGAGCATTGTCTTAAGAGTTCATGACGGTACTCCTAAAGAACTTATCCTCAAGGCGATCGATGTTATCAAGACAGGTATCGGGTATCCGTCCCTTCAGAATGACAAGGCACTTATTCCTCTGATGATGAAATGGAACTGCCCTCTCGAAGATGCAAGAAATTACACCATAAGTGGATGTGTTTACCTTGATGTTCCCGGCAAGAATATCCTGCGCCGGAACGCAACCTACTTTTCTCTGCCCAGGTGCCTATGGTGGGCACTTCACCAGGGAGTCAATACCAAAAACGGAGACCAGTACGGAGCACCTACGAAGGATCCAGCCAGCTTTGAATCTATTGATGATGTGATGGATGCCTACATTGAGCAGGTTAGATTCTTCATGGATAAACAGGTCAAGGTGGAAAATGTCACAAGAGCCATATATGCCGAGCGCTATCCGCGCCCCTTTGAATCTGCATTGACCGATGGCTGTATTGAGCGCGGGCAGGATATGAGAAAGTGGCGATATCAGGGGCGTGTCGAGAGTTTTTCAATATCCGTGGGGTTGACCAATGTGGCTGATTCGATGGCAGCCATAAAGAAGGTAGTGTTTGCTGAAAAAAGAGTAACCATGAAGAAGCTGATCGAAATCCTGAATAAAAACTGGGAAGGGCATGAGGAGTTACGCCAGATAATGCTGGCAGCACCCAAGTTTGGGAATGACGATGATTATGTAGACATGATCGCCAATGATATACATCACCGGACAGAAGAGGTGGTCGAACAGTTTTCAGATACATACGGTTCCGATTTTCACCTGGATGGGAGTGCGGTTTCCGCCAGCTATGGCCTCTCTCTTGACACCCCGGCCACACCGGACGGAAGAAAAGACGGAGACGGGTTTGCCGACGGGTCCATTTCACCAATGCTCGGAATGGATGCCGACGGGCCGACCGCTGTCCTGAAATCCTGCTCGAAGATAGATACACTCCAGACCTATAATCATCTGCTGAACCAGAAGTTTCTTCCCCAGTTTCTGGAAGGGAAAAACAGGGAGATCTTTTACCACTATATCAAGTCATGGGCCGATTTTGGAATCCCTCATATCCAGTTCAACGTGGTAGGCAGGGAAACGCTCCTCAATGCCCAGAAACACCCTGAAAAGCACAGCAACCTGATCGTAAGGGTTGCCGGGTACAGTGCCTATTTTGTAGATCTTTCCAAGGGGCTCCAGGACCATATAATTGAAAGGACCGAGCAGACCTTTGCGGGGTAAGTAGTCATTAGGAGATTAACGGTATGAGTTCAAAAGACTCTGAAAAAAATAACAAAGGGTTGGTATTTAACATCCAGAAGTTTTCTCTTCACGACGGTCCCGGAATCAGAACGACCGTCTTTATGAAGGGATGTTCCCTGGCCTGCGAGTGGTGCAGTAATCCGGAATCAATAAATCGGAATCAAGAGATCATGACCCATAACGTGAGATGCATCGCATGCGGAAAATGTGCGGCGGCCTGCCCAATTGGGGCAATCGCCTTTACAGACAAACACAGGGAAATAGACTGGGAGAAGTGCACCAACTGTCTTGAATGTGCCAGGGTATGCCCGGCAAAGGCTATTGAACTTATCGGGCATTACATGACCGTGGAAGAAGTAATGAAAAAGGTAGAAGCTGACCGGACATTTTATGAAAATTCAAACGGCGGAATGACAGTATCGGGCGGTGAACCACTTGTTCAGCCAAAATTTGTCAGAGAGCTGTTTAAAAAATGTCGGGAAAAGGGGATCCACACCACCTTAGACACTACCAGCAACGCACCGTGGCAGAATATAGAGAGCATCCTTGAGTATGTTGACCTTGTGCTTCAGGATATCAAGCATATGGACACAGGAATGCATAAGAAAGGCACAGGTGTCGGGAATGAGCTTATACTTGAAAATGCTAAAAAGATCGCTAAAAGGAAGAGGATATGGATTAGGATACCGCTTATCCCGGGGTTTAATGATTCGGAAGTAAACATTAAAAAGACTGCTGAATTCGCATCAGATATAGGTGCGGAAAAGGTATCGGTGCTGTCATACCACGAGCTGGGGTCATCCAAATATCCGGCTATGGGCCGGGTCTATCCGATGCAAGGAACCAAGCCTCCTGAGAAGAAGGTTATGGAAAGGATCAGAAAGACAATAGAATCATATGGGTTGAAGGTTGAAATCGGGAGGTAGAAAAATTCCCAGAGTTCTTAAAGGAGGATAAAAATGAGTAGAGTACTGACTGAAAAAAGCGCTGAGATGTCGCAGCCAGACGTTAGCGCCGATCTTCAAATGCTCAGGCAGAATGTCTCGATCAAGTTGTCCAGGAATGTCCGGCAGGGGTATCAGAAAGATGAGAACACACGAGGAATGTACCGAAGTGGAGTAAAACTGAATGTGGAAAGGAACCGCCTTTTGACCGAATCATACAAGGCCACGGAAGGCGAACCGATGGTTCTGCGGCGTGCAAAGGCACTTTCGCATATCCTAAGGAATATGAGTATCTTTATTGTCCCGAACTCCCGTATTGTTGGCCATTCCGGGTCAACACCAAATGATCTTTATTATCCCATAGAGGTAAACTGGAAATCTCCCTGGCGGGCCATGAATTCGGATGACGCCAGAAACATTCTGGATGATGAGGGGCGTGCTGAGATGGAGAAGATTATTGAATACTGGAAAGGCAAGACCATGAGTGACCTGCGCAAGAATGCCTTTAAGGGTGACCTGGAAAAATACTTCACATTTGAAGGAACATTCCTCTGGTCTCACTGGGACGAACTGGGAATTCCTAACTATGAAAAACTGTTGACAAAAGGGATCAACGGAATAAAGAAGGAAGCTGAAGAAAAACTAAAGAATGTGATAGAAACGATTCCTGATGACTATCTTGAGCAGTGGGAATTTTTAGAAGCTGTTATCATCACCTTGGAGGCAACAATCGATTTTGCTCGAAGATATGCCAGAAAGGCAAAAGAGATGGCCAAAAGTGAAAAGGATGAGGCAAGGAAAAGGCAGCTTGAGCAGATTGCGGAAGTCTGCCGCCGAGTACCTGCTGCGCCAGCAACTACTTACTACGAAGCTCTGCAGTCCTTCTGGTTTATCAACCTGATCACCAGACAGATCGAGCTTGTGAGCCTCGGATGCGGCGCCAGGTTTGATATCCTGTTTGGTCCGTACTATCAGAAGGATCTTGCCGAGGGTAAAATCACCAGGGAGGAAGCGCTTGCGCTGATGGAGCATCTTTTGTTGAAGTTTGAGGAGTCAGGGATGTGGTATTCACCAATGATCACCGGTATTTATGGTGGTGTTCAACAGCTCCAAGGAATCACTCTAGGTGGCCAGGATGCACTCGGGAATGATGTCACAAATGAAATGACTTATATCGTGCTTGAAGCTGCCAGAAGGCTTCACATCCTTCAGCCGACCATCGCTCTAAGGGTGCACAAAAATACTCCCAAGGAACTTCTTTCAGCAGCCACGGATGTCATAAGAACCGGCTGCGGTTACCCTTCCCTGTTTAACGACGAGGTAATGATGCCTCTCCTGCGTGAATGGAAGGTTGTTGAAGAGGACATTTATAATTACTCCGTCAGCGGATGCGTTTATCTTGACATCCCTGGTAAAAACCTGGTTCGCAGGGCATCAGGCTATTTTGTACTTCCCAAATGTCTCTGGTGGGTCCTGCACCGGGGCGTTAATCCACAGACAGGCGAGCAATACGGTGCGCGGACGCCTGACCCTGAAACCTTTACCGGCATCGAGGATGTTATTGAAGCGTATCTCGAGCAGGTCAGATTCTTCTTCGGCAAGATGGTAAAGCTGGAGAACACCTGTAGAAGACTCTACCGAAAATATGCGCCCAGGCCCTTTTTATCAGCCTTTCTGGATGGCTGCATAGAGCGTGGGCAGGATACAAGAAGATGGGTCTATCCCTCAAACCTGAACTCCTTTAACATCATCGTCGGTCCGACCAACGTGGCCGATTCCCTGGCTGCGATAAAGAAGCTTGTTTTTGATGACAAGGAGTTGACCATGAGGGAGTTCATCGACATCCTGGACAAGAACTGGGAAGGTCATGAAGATCTCCGCCAGAGGGTCATAACCCAGGTTCCCAAATTTGGAAATGATGACGACTATGTTGACCTTCTTGCCAAGGAGGTTCACGAACGTTCAGAAGCTGTCTATCAGGAGTTTACCGATGAGCATGGTGCCAAATGGAGAGGTGACGGAAGCGGTGTATCTGCCACATACGGCCTTGGACCCGGAACACCGGCCACACCCGACGGTAGAAAAGACGGCGAGCCTTTTTCCGATGCTACTCTGTCGCCGATGCTTGGCAGAGATACAAACGGCCCCACCGCTGTTCTGGCATCCTGCGCTAAGATCAAGCCGCTTAATCAGCTTTTGAATCAGAAGTTCCTTCCCCAGTTTCTGGATGACGAGCATAAGGACCAGTTTATCAGCTACCTCAGAGCCTGGTGCGATATGGGGGTCCCTCATGTCCAGTTCAATGTGGTGGACAATGCAACCTTGAGGGATGCCCAGAAACATCCCGAAAAGTACACCAACCTGATTGTAAGAGTTGCAGGTTACAGCACCTATTTTGTGGATCTCAGCAAAGGCCTGCAAGACCATATTATTGCAAGGACGGAACAGCAGTTTTAGCGCATTAAATAAAGGAGGACAAAAATGAGTAGAGTACTGACTGAAAAAAGCACTGAGACACCGTGGCCGGAGCTTAGTGACGATCTTCGAGCGCTCAGGCAGAATGTCTCTATCAAGGTGGCCAGAAATGTCCGGCAGGGGTATGAGAAAGATGAGCACAAACGGGGGATGTACCGGACAAGCATCAAACTGAATATTGTAAGGAATCGCCTTTTGACCGAATCATACAAGGCTACGGAAGGCGAACCGGAGGTTCTGCGGCGGGCAAAGGCCCTGGCGCACATCCTGAGAAATCTGCCTGTTTATATTGTGCCCCATGCGCGTATTGTCGGCCATTCAGGGGCAACTCCGGACGAGCTTTACTATCCCATAGAGGTGAACTGGAAATCTGCCTGGCGGGCCATGAACACGGATGATGCTCGCGAGATACTGGATGATGAAGGGCGCGCCGAGATGGAGAAGATTGTTGAATACTGGAAAGGCAAGACCCTGAGTGACCTGCGCAAGAATGCCTTTAAGGGAGACCTGGAAAAATACTTCAAGTTTGAAGGAACATTCCTTTGGTCCCACTGGGACGAAGGGGCCGTGCCGAATTTTGAAAGGCTGTTTAAAATAGGCCTGAAAGGTCTCAGGAAAAAGGCAGAGGAAAAGCTTCAGGAAGTGATTGACACCATTCCTGATAATTACCTTGACCAGTATAATTTTCTGCAGGGCGTTTTGATTACTCTGGATGCAACCATCGATTTTGCCCGAAGATATGCGGAAAGAGCGAGGGGAGACGCTGCAGAGGAGAATGATCCAAAGAGGAAGAAAGAGCTTGAGGAGATTGCCAAAATTTGTGCCCGTGTGCCTGAAAATCCGCCTGAAACCCTGCACGAGGCCCTCCAGTTCTTCTGGTTTATTACCCTGATTAAGGGGCAGCTTGAATTTGCAAACCTTACCCTCGGTAGCAGGTTTGATATTCTGTTTAACCCCTGTTATCAGAAAGATCTGGCTGAAGGGAGGATTACCAGGAAGGAGGCTGTTGAACTTATACAGCACCTGCTTCTGAAATTCGAGGATTCGGGGGAGTGGTTCTCTCCCATGATCACCGGCATCTACGGAGGTGTCCAGCAGCTTGAGGGAATCACCCTGGGCGGTATTGACGAAGATGGAAACGATATCACCAATGATATGACATATATATGTCTTGAAGCAGGTAAGGGGCTCCGTCAGCTTCAGCCGACCATCGCCCTGAGGGTACATAAAAATACTCCCAAAGAACTGCTTTCAGCAGCCACGGATGTCATAAGAACCGGAGTCGGGTATCCCTCCCTTTTTAATGACGAGGTACTGGTTCCCCTGATAAACAAATGGGGTACCTCCCTGAAGGACGCCAGAAATTATAATGTGTTCGGTTGTGTGTATCTTGATATTCCCGGGAAAAACAATAATGCAAGGCGTGCATCAGGCTATTTTGTACTTCCGAAATGCCTCTGGTGGGTCCTGCACCGGGGCGTTAACCCGAAAACAGGCGAGCAATACGGTGCGCGGACGCCTGACCCTGAAACCTTTACCGGCATCGAGGATGTTATTGAAGCGTATCTCGAGCAGGTCAGATTCTTCTTCGGCAAGATGGTAAAGCTGGAGAACACCTCCAGAGGGCTCTACAGAAAATATGCGCCAAGGCCTTTCCTGTCCGCACTTCTGGACGGCTGTATTGAGCGGGGTCAGGATGCAAAGGAGTGGGCCGAGACTACTTCCTCTATTAACGCCTTTAACATCATCGTCGGTCCGACCAATGTGGCCGATTCCCTGGCTGCAATAAAGAAGCTGGTTTTTGATGACAAGGAATTGACCATGAGGGAGTTTATCGACATCCTGGACAAGAACTGGGAAGGTCATGAAGATCTTCGCCAGAGGGTCATAACCCAGATTCCCAAATGGGGAAATGATGACGACTATGTTGACCTTCTTGCCAAGGAAGTTCACGAACGTTCAGAAGCTGTCTATCAGGAGTTCACCGATGAGCACGGTGCTAAATGGAGAGGTGACGGAAGCGGCGTATCTGCGACATATGGCCTTGGACCTGGAACACCGGCCACACCCGACGGTAGAAAAGACGGCGAGCCCTTTTCCGATGCTACTCTGTCGCCGATGCTTGGCAGGGATACAAACGGCCCCACCGCGGTTCTGGCATCCTGCGCTAAAATCAGCCCCCTTAATCAGCTTTTGAATCAGAAATTCCTTCCCCAGTTTCTGGATGATGAGCATAAGGACCAGTTTATCAGCTACCTCAGGTCCTGGTGCGATATGGGAGTCCCTCATGTTCAGTTCAATATCGTGGACAATGCAACCTTGAGGGATGCCCAGAAACATCCCGAAAAGTACACCAACCTGATTGTAAGAGTTGCAGGTTACAGCACCTATTTTGTCGATCTCAGCAAAGGCCTGCAGGACCATATTATTGCAAGGACGGAACAGCAGTTTTAGCGCATTAAATAAAAGAGGAAAGGAGGACGAAAATGAGTAGAGTACTGACTGAAAAAAGCACTGAGACACCGTGGCCGGAGCTTAGTGACGAGCTCCGAATGCTCAGGCAGAGTGTCTCTATCAAGGTGTCCAGGAATGTTCGGCAGGGGTATCAGAAAGATGAGCACGAACGGGGGATGTACCGGACAAGCACCAGGCTGAATGTTGTAAGGAATCGCCTTTTGACCGAATCATACAAGGCTACGGAAGGCGAACCGATGGTTCTTCGGCGGGCAAAGGCCCTGGCGCACATCCTGAGAAATCTGCCTGTTTATATTATGCCCCACGAGCGTATTATCGGCCATTCAGGGGCAACCCCGGACGATCTTTTCTATCCCATAGAGGTGAACTGGAAATCTGCCTGGAGGGCCATGAACTCGGATGACGCTCGCGAGATCCTGGATGATGAGGGGCGCGCCGAGATGGAGAAGATCGTTGAATACTGGAAAGGCAAGACCCTGAGTGACTTGCACAAGAATGCCTTTAAGGGAGACCTGGAAAAATACTTCAAGTTTGAAGGAACATTCCTCTGGTCTCTGTTTGACTCAGGGTCCATCCCAAATTATGAAAGGCTGTTTAAAATAGGCCTGAAAGGTCTCAGAAAAAAGGCAGAGGAAAGGCTTCAGGAAGTGATTGACACCATTCCTGATAATTACCTTGAGCAGCATGATTTTTTGCAGGGCGTTTTGATCACTCTGGATGCAGCAGTGGATTTTGCCCGAAGATATGCGGAAAGAGCAAGAGAAGACGCTGCAAAGGAGAATGATCCAAAAAGGAAGAAAGAGCTTGAGGAGCTCGCCAGAATTTGTGACCGGGTGCCTGAAAATCCGGCACAAACCCTGCACGAGGCCCTTCAGTTCTTCTGGTTTATTACCCTGATTAAGGGGCAGATCGAGTTCGCCAACCTCGGAGGCGGCGGACGGCTTGACCTTCTCTTTTATCCGTTCTATAAGAAGGATATTTCCGAGGGAAGGATCACCAGACAGGAAGCCATTGAGCTGATGCAGCACCTGTTCGTACATTTCGAGGAGTCGGGGGAATGGTTTTCTCCCATGATCACCGGTATCTACGGAGGTGTCCAGCAGCTTGAGGGAATCACCCTGGGCGGCATTGACGAAGACGGAAACGATATCACCAATGATATGACATATATATGTCTTGAAGCAGGTAAGGGGCTCCGTCAGCTTCAGCCGACCATCGCCCTGAGGGTGCACAAAAATACTCCCAAGGAACTTCTTTCAGCAGCCACGGATGTCATAAGAACCGGAGTCGGTTATCCCTCCCTTTTTAATGACGAGGTAATGGTTCCCCTCATAAATAAATGGGGTACCTCCCTGAAGGACGCTAGAAATTATCATGTGCCCGGTTGTGTGTACCTTGATATTCCCGGGAAAAACAATAATGCAAGGCGTGCATCAGGCTATTTTGTACTTCCGAAATGTCTGTGGTGGGCCCTGCACCGGGGCGTTAATCCAAAGACAGGCGAGCAACATGGTGCGCGGACGCCTGCCCCTGAAACCTTTACCGGCATCGAGGATGTTATTGAAGCGTATCTCGAGCAGGTCAGATTCTTCTTCGGCAAGATGGTAAAGCTGGAGAACACCTCCAGAGGACTCTGGAGAAAATATGCGCCAAGGCCCTTTTTGTCGGCAATTATGGACGGCAGTATTGAGCGTGGGCAGGATACACAGGAGTGGGCCGAGACTACTTCTTCTATTAACGCCTTTAACATCATCGTCGGTCCGACCAATGTGGCCGATTCCCTGGCTGCGATAAAGAAGCTTGTTTTTGATGACAAGGAATTGACCATGAGAAAGTTCATCGACATCCTGGACAAGAACTGGGAAGGGCATGAAGATCTCCGCCAGAGGGTTATAACCCAGATTCCCAAATGGGGAAATGATGACGACTATGTTGACCTTCTTGCCAAGGAAGTTCACGAACGCTCAGAAGCTATCTATCAGGAGTTTACCGATGAGCACGGTGCCAAATGGAGAGGTGACGGCAGCGGCGTCTCTGCCACATATGGCCTTGGACCTGGAACACCGGCCACACCTGACGGTAGAAAAGACGGCGAGCCTTTTGCCGATGCCACTTCGTCGCCAATGCTTGGCAGGGATACAAACGGCCCTACCGCTGTTCTGGCATCCTGCACTAAAATCAGCCCCCTTAATCAGCTCTTGAATCAGAAATTCCTTCCCCAGTTTATGGATGACGAGCATAAAGACCAGTTTATCAGCTACCTCAGGTCCTGGTGCGATATGGGAGTCCCTCATGTCCAGTTCAATGTGGTGGACAATGCAACCTTGAGGGATGCCCAGAAACATCCCGAAAAGTACACCAACCTGATTGTAAGAGTTGCAGGTTACAGTACCTATTTTGTCGATCTCAGCAAAGGCCTGCAGGACCATATTATTGCAAGGACGGAACAGCAGTTTTAGCGCATTAAATAAATAAAGGAGGACAAAAATGACAGAAAAAGGTTATCAGGCAAAACCGTGGCTGAAGCATTATGCGGATGGTGTTACGGAAGAGATTGAGTTTGAAGAGCTTTGCCTACCGGACATTCTTGAAAGGGCAGCAAAAAGATACCCTGACAAGGATGCACTTATCTTTAAGGAAGACAAAATGTCATTTAAGGAACTCAAGGACAAGGTAGACCGTTTGGCCACCTGCCTTTCAGGTTTCGGAATAAAAAAGGGAGACAGCGTTGCCATCCTTTTGCCGAATCTCAGCCCGTGCGTTATCAGCTATTATGCCATACTTCGAATCGGCGCGATAGTTGTCATGAACAACCCCCTGTATTCAGACCGGGAGCTTGAACATCAGCTTAACGATTCAGGCGCAAGGGCTCTCATTACCATGGATATTTTTGGCAACAGGATGATCGATCTGAGACGAAAGACAGGGATCAAACAGATCATTTATACTTCTGTCCTTGGCACGGATGTTAAACCTGCCGAAGATGTATACGAATGGGAGGATATCCTATCCAAAACTTCTCCCAGCCCACCGGCCGTCGAGCTCTCTTTTGACGATGTTGCCATGTACCAATATACCGGAGGGACAACCGGTGTCTCAAAAGGGGCTATGCTGACCCATCGCAATCTGAGCTGTAATGTCCAGCAGTTAGCTTCATGGCTCATTGCACCACTTAAGGGAGGGCTTAAGGAAGGCCAAGGGATAAGTCTGAGTGCTCCGCCCTTTTTTCATGCTTTCGGACTGACAGCGGCAATGAACTCATCAATATACCTGGGGTGGACGCAGGTTATGATTCCAAGACCGCAGCCTGAACAACTCCTTGAAGCAATAAGAAAATTCAAGCCTACCTTTATCTTCCTTGTCCCCACCATGTACATAGGAATACTCAACCACCCGGATTTTGACAAGGTCGATATGAAATCCATTAAGTTCTGCGGTTCAGGAGCTGCTGCTCTTCCGGTCCAGGTGATAGAGAAAATCCAGAAAAAGACGGGAAGCCCTCTGATGGAAGGTTACGGAATGACCGAGGCTTCACCAATTACCCACGTCAATCCCTTCGGAGGGTTGCGGAAGCCAGGAAGTGTCGGGGTTCCGATTCAAAACACTCTTTCCCGTATCGTGGATATGAAAGACGGAATAACACCTGTCCCTGTCGGAGAGGTCGGGGAGATTGTGTTCAAAGGCCCCCAGGTCATGAAGGGATACTTGAACATGCCTGACGAAACCGCCGAAGCCCTGAAAGGAGGCTGGCTTCACTCCGGTGATCTCGGGAAGATGGATGAGGACGGGTATTTTTATGTTGTGGACCGGAAAAAGGATATGGTCGCTTCGGGCGGCTACAATGTCTATCCCAAGGAAATTGAAGATGTGTACCTTGAGCACCCGAAGGTAGCTGAAGCCGCTGCAATCGGTGTACCGCATCCGACCCGAGGCGAGCAGGTAAAACTTATGCTCGTCCTGAAAGAAGGAGAAAGCGCTACAGAAGAAGAGATGATCGAGTATTGCAGTGACAAACTGGCAAAATATAAGTGGCCGACCATGGTTGAATTCAGATCGGAACTTCCCAAATCGGCTGTGGGCAAGATACTGAAACATGTTCTTCGCGAGGAAAAAACTTGAGAATTAAGAAAGTTTTAGGGCGCTTATAAAAGGAACGATTCCAATATAATCGCGGTTCTGGTCGGTATTGTCGGGCTTGTTAACAAGGACCTGAATTCAGGGTGAACCCCTGGATTTATGCATGAATGCGCCAAAATAGCTGCTGTTGATGCAGGAAACAGGGATATCCTCGGGATTATTGACAGCCTGTCGTTTGTTAAGGTACGCAGCAACCCAGTAAATTGGTTTCCCCCAGTTCGCGGCTTATCTTAATTTGTATAACTCCTTCAACTTGGTTGATTTCAATCATCCTGCTTTCCTTCCCAACTTCTAATCTTACTCACAGCCACTAAGCAATCCATCAGGGGCTGTTGTAGTAACTCTCATTCACTCATTTTCACCGCCCTGACCACAACGAATGACCCTTCCCCGTAGCCCTCCCTCACCAACTCAATGCCCTCCATTTCCGCTAGATTATGGAAAATCGTTTGGCTAAAATCAAAGCCGTTGAACTTTGCCTTCCTCAAACATGAAACAACTTCATCCACGGAATAGAAAGTAGCTATCTTGTAAAACACACTTTCATCTTTATGTTGCTGATACAACTGCCCAATAGGGCTGTCTTTATCAATGAATCCTATTATCAGGCATCCATCAGGTTTTAATATCCGGTATGCCTCGTCAAATGCCACTTCTACATTATCTAAAAAACAAATTGTGGTGACCATTAGAGCAAAGTCGAACTGCAAGTTACGGAAGGGGAGGCTTTCAGCTACGCCACCGATAACTTCAATCCCTTTCCGTAGGGCTATTTGCATCATTTTGCTTGATGGTTCAATTCCAAGCTTGATTCCCAAAGGCACTGCAAAGCGACCACTCCCAACACCAATTTCGAGACCATTCCCACCCTGGGACAATAACTTCCTTATCGCTTGAAGCTCCGACTCGTAGGCGAATTTGTGTTTATCAAACCACTGTTCATACCGGAGCGGGTGCTTTTCAAACGGCTCAATTCTTGCCATATCACATCCCTGAGCATAAAATAATACTCTTTGCGAGGCTTGTTACGCCAATATGATTAAAGCGGTTTGTTTTGATTTGCATGAAACTTTAGCGCACTATCAGCCTCCTCGCGAAGAGGTATATAGCAGAGCCTGTCATGAGCTTGGCCTTGAGGTATCTCCTGAGGCACTCCGTAAATCCCTTCCCCAGGCTGATGTCTGGTGGCGGGAGGAAAATTATCGTTCTCCAATAGGTAAAAGACCACCAAAGGAAAGAAATGCCGCCTATATTGAATATGGGCTCACAGCCTTAAGAGGAGCTGGTCTGGAGGTTAGCCGCGACATCGTGACTCAAATACTAATGAAGATATTCCCGGATGGCTTGAAATTCGAGCTTTATGATGATGCCCTGCCCACCTTAAAATTGCTCAAGGAACGCAACCTCATTCTGGGAATAATATCCAATGTCGGACAGGATACTACCTCAATATGCCAGAATTTAGGGCTACAACCTTATCTTGATTTCCAGGTAACTTCTTTTGAAGTAGGCTGTGACAAACCACGTCCCGGGATATTTTTAGCGGCGTTGGAAAGGGCTCAGGTTAACGCTGAAGAAGCAATATATGTCGGTGACCAATATGATTTAGATGTCGTTGGTGCCCGTGGCGTTGGTATGAAAGCAGTGCTTATTGACCGTAATGACTCTTTCCCCGAAATTACCGATTGCCCCCGAATTCACCGCTTGACGGAAATCGTGGAATATCTCCTACCTTGATTTCAGGAACAGCCTCTCCCTCAGAGCTTTCAAATTTACTACATCTTCTTTATTATATTCCAACAGCAAAGCCAGGGCATTCTGGTCGTGGTCGATTTTATATCTCCACCACATCTCTATCGCATCCACTCCATGGATGCCTTGTAGCTGCCTGGGAATGCCCAGTTGTTGCTCCACTCCCTTAAGACCTCCATATAGATTGTTATCCCAGCAGTCATACATGAGGTCATGATGCTGAAACCTAATCTCAAGGTCTATGCCCAGAGCAGTATAAATGAAAGGAAAATCGAATCTGCTGCCATTATAGGTATAAACCGTATTCACGCCTTCAAGGGCTTTGAGAAGGTTATCGCTGGTTACTTCCTCGTCCACCAATTGAATAACCTCGCCATCAATGCCATCACAGCGATAAATGCCGATCACGGTTATGGCATCAAAAAAGTAAGATAACCCGGTGGTCTCAATATCAAGGTAAGCCTCGAGTGATTTCTTCATAGTTTGCGCCCTTGCCTTTACTCACCACAACACAACCCACTGCATACCCTCTTGCCTTTAGACAATCCTCAAGGCATCGAACTTGAAGACATTATAACACAAGAGTTAAGAATCAAGGCTTGTAGAAGGCAGACAAAATTTTTAAATCAGCCCCCGCTTTTCTAAAATCCATAGTATGCCCGGAACTCTAAGGTCCAGCTCGGTATCCTGAGGAAGGTTCAGCAAAAAATCGCTTATCTTATCCCGCGGGACTGCTAAAACCTCAATCTCCTCGCTGATTTCTTTTTTTCTTTTCCCCACAAACTCAGCCTCAGGGGCGAAGAAATGAGTTGACCTGGTGGAAGTTAACACCGGGGATATCGGCACTGAAATGATTGGAATGAGCCTCTCTGCCCTGTAGCCTGTCTCCTCTAAAAGTTCCCTCCGCGCAGTTTCCTCCTCGCTTTCCCCCTCTCTGTCGGTGAGCCCGGCAGGAAATTGGATAACGAAGGCTTCTATGGGAACTCTCCAGTTTCTTTCCAGAATTAATTCTCCCTTTCTAGTTAAAGCAACAATTACCACTGCCCCTTTACCATATATGTTTTTCCTTTCCACCGCTTCCCAAACGCCTTCCTCACCCGTATCTGTGTTAAAATATTTCTTCACTACTTGCAGATATTTTCCGTCAAAAGCAACCTCTCTATTTGTAATCCTCATTTTCAATCACTCCTGCTGCATATTGCTCAACTGAATATCGGGTTATTATAGTTCTTGCCCAAGGCGAAAGAAAACGACATTTAGGAGAGTGTTTAGCAACCCATCCCCCTGACCCCCTTCCCTTTGAAGGAGAGGGGGATAAAGGGGGTGAGGTTAGTAAACAATCTCATTTAACATGAAATATCCTCACAATTTACTCAAGGCCGAACGAATGCCTGGTACAGGGGTGGCAGACATATCACGTAGAGCCAAAAGTTCCGTTCTACCTTGACATCATCGTAGCTAGAACCTGTATAATGAATCAAAATTAGAAGATAAGGAGGTGAATTGCCATGATGGAATATCCGCTATTGCTGAGGACTTTTCTTTTGAGAGCTGCAAAATTTTTCCCAAAGAAAGAACTTGTCTCATCATATTCAAATGAGACCTTCCGCTATACCTATGCAGACTATTTTAAAAGGACATGTCAGTTAGCTCATGCCCTGAAATCACTGGGGGTAAAAAAGGGAGACAGAGTAGCCAGCTTCGCCCTCAATAACCAGCGACACATGGAACTCTACTTCGGTGTACCGTGTATCGGGGCTGTGCTCCATACTGTGAACCCCAGGCTTCCCCAGCATCATATGGTCTATATAATAAACCATGCTGAGGACAAGGTTATGTTTGTAGACGAGGATCTCCTATTCTTGATAGAGGCTATTAAGGACCAGTTAAAAACGGTCAAACAATTTGTCATCCTATCTCAGAGCGGTAAACTCCCCGAGACAAGTCTTTCACCCGTATGTTTATATGACGAACTGATTTCACAATTTCCGGAATCCTACGATTTCCCGGAAAACCTCGATGAGTGGGACCCTGCCTTTATCTGCTATACCTCTGCAACTACCGGTGACCCTAAGGGGGTTGTGTATACACACAGGGGACTTGTATTACACAGTTACGCAGTAGCCGTGACACTTGGAGGTTCAGAAGATGCTTGTATACTGCATATAGTGCCCATGTTCCACGCAAATGCCTGGGGTGGCCCTTTTGTCGGGATGCTGGTAGGATGCAAGCAAGTTTTTCCAGGACGAGAAGTACTGAACATGGAAAAACTATGCCGGATAATAGCGGATGAAAAAGTGACCTTTACCGCAGGAGTACCCACTATATGGATGATGCTCTATGATTACCTGGAAAAAGGTGGATGGCATGACTTTTCATCACTTAAGGCTATATACAGCGGAGGATCAGCCGTCCCGAGGTATCTTATGGAAGGACTGAACGAAAAATACAACTTCCCAATTGTGCAGGCCTACGGAATGACCGAGACCTCACCACTTGCCACTGCAGCCCTACCAAAAAGCTACATGACTGACTGGCCTATGGATAAACTCTATGACGTGAGAGCCAGCGGAGGGCTTCTTGCCGCGGGGCTTGAGATAAAGCTAGTTAACGACAAGGGGGAGGAGGTCAAATGGGATGGCAAGGAATGGGGAGAGATATTGCTCCGAGGACCATGGATAGCCAAAGAGTACTACAAGGACCCCGAGCACTCCAGGTCTGCATTCGAAGGAGGATGGCTGCATACTGGTGATGTAGGTACCATGGATGAGGAGGGGTACCTGAGACTTGTGGACCGGACAAAGGACCTGGTTAAGAGTGGAGGTGAGTGGATATCATCGGTTGACCTTGAAGATGCCATAATGGCTCATCCAAAGGTTCTAGAGGCTGCTGTCATCGGGGTCCCACATCCTAAGTGGCAGGAGAGGCCGCTGGCATGCGTGGTACCCCGACCAGGTGAGACTGTGACTGGGGATGAATTAAAAGAGTTTCTACAAGACAAGGTTAAGGTCTCATGGTGGATACCAGACGAATTTGTGTTCATAGATGGGATACCAAAGACAAGCGTCGGGAAATTCAACAAGATAGAACTGAGGAAGATGTATGCTACTGGTGAGTTAAAAGGATAACCTTAAATACAGAGTAAAGGGCCTCTCATTCTTGCATTTATATACGGTATCCTGTGTGCATTTAATTGCTATCGGGCAAGCACTTAGAAGCTTGTGAGAAACACCCTATCCCTTCGTTCCTGTTCCAGCCTTTTCTCGATCTTCAAATATTTAAGACTTTACTTCTACACTCAATAACAGGAGGATAGCTTTTTGCCGCAGAGAGCAGGTCAAATATCGAAGGTAGTAGCACTAGCCTGTCTCCTTATCGTTATACTCCCGCTGCTCTTTGCTACTACATACGGTGTTTCCCCATCACGGGCTATAGAGTTGGTTGGCTCAACCTTTGCCTTAGAGTATCTTGCCATCCCACTGGGTATTGCCCTGAAGTTGCCACCTTTATATGTCTTCCTCACAGTAGTCTCTACAGGTATAGGGATATTCATCCTCGTGCTCGGCATATTCCACCTCCTGGGAGCACAGTCTCAAAGGATTGTCAATTTTTTGCTCAAATTGAGGGGCAGAGTACGGCGATTGCAAAAGTACGGTATCTACGGGTTGATACCCGGTGCCACTCTTCTTGGAGTCTATGGCTGTGCAGCACTGGTTTGGTTCCTCGGCTGGGATATAAGACAGTCGACGCTTTTCACCATCATAGGCTTTGTCCTCATCTCAGCTATACTTCTATTTTCAAGCATCGGCATTCTCAAGATAATTTGACTGGGCTGAAAGAACAGGGACAGTGTCACCCGCTAGCAGCAGTTATTTCCCTAAGGCAAGCAGTTACCATCTTACACTTTCAAAGCTAGATATTGTAAGTAGAGTAGTTTGCAGTTGATTTCGGTATCGTCTACATCACTGGGTGTGTAAGGCTGCTTTACCGAGGCTCGCATCAAATTGTCATCAAAAATCGCTCCGGGAAATGCCTGTTGCAGCTTGGTAACCACGATATTAAAATTTGCCAGGGACGAAGAAGCCATTTCCCCTTTTAAGAATGAATAATCCATCTGAGTGTGGAATATCTCCACCACAGGCTCCGATGATTCTCGGGTATAAAGTCGGGCAAAATATTCCGTTGTCGGGGACATCCCCTTGACTTGTTTCTTTTCCGTGCGCCACATAGGTATCCCACCCATTAAGACAGTCCTACTCAGGCTAAACTTCTTGGTGGTTTCAGTCTTCTCCTTGACTACATAAGTTTCCCTTCCGCCCTTGATAATCAAGAAAACGTCCTCGGATTTCATCTCCCGTTTTTGCCCGCCTCGGTCGTAGAATAGAACGTATCCCTGTTCCAATGCCAGAGTGTGCGCGATAAAACCTTCCGAAGAGCAGCAAAACTCTGATTCTGTGCACAAAATCGGCAGAAGTCCTAAATCCCTTAGCTCCTGGGTGACTGACTCGGCCATCTGCTTGCTATCGTAATAAGCAACTATCCTGGGTACCTTCCCGGCAAGGAGAAGCCTTGTCCCGTAAGGGTCTTTCCCAATAATGTCTGCTACTTTTCCTACGAGACTTGTTTCAGGGACAGCCAGAGGAATTAAGGCAAGATACACAATTTCCGATTTTCCCATGGGAGCCCGACTTGCTTTAATTATTATGGAAGACAGCGATATTACAATCCCAGCTCTGAGGAGATGCCCTTCATTGCCTCAATACCCAAAATGATGAATTCCTCCAGCTCAAGACCGAGCTCGCTGCATTGAGCAATTTGTTCTCGGTTAGCTCCAGCAGCAAATCTTGGCTGGCGAAAGTGTTTCATCACCGATTTAGTGGTCAGTCCAGCCAGCTTATCAGGACGAACTAAAGCAGAGGCAGTGATGAGCCCGGTTAGGGGGTCAACACAGAAGAGCCCTTTATCCAGTTTCATTTTCCTGGAAACGCCGAGAGCTTCATTGTGACATAGTATAGCATGAGCCATTTCCTCAGTAGCACCGAGCTCCCTGGCAATGTCGGCCCCTAACTTACCGTGAGTATTAAGGTCATTTTCAACCAGCTCCGTGTCTATATCGTGCAGCAGCCCAGTAAGTCCCCACTCCTCTTCATCTTCACCTAGCCTTCTTGCCAGGGCTCGCATGATCGCTTCGGTAGCCAGCATATGTTTCAAGGTGTTTTCATCTTGAACATTAGCTCTGACCGAATTCAGAATCTCTTCCCTGTTCATAGCTTAATTGAATTTGCCTTGGCTCGCTCGTGGTGATACACCGATGATAATATACCACGAAGATAATTACCAGTAAAGGAGCCCTCTACCCCGGCTATTTCCTCCGGTGTGCCAGTAGCCACAATATAGCCTCCTTCGTCACCAGCTCCGGGACCGAGGTCAATAACCCAGTCAGTGTTTTTAATTACATCCAGATGGTGCTCAATAATGATGACCGTGTTGCCATAATCAACCAACCGCTGCAGCACTTGAAGAAGAGCGGCAACATCGGGGAAGGAAAGTCCGGTAGTTGGTTCATCAAGTATATAGAGCGTTTTGCCCGTGGAACGACGGGAGAGCTCAGTAGCTAATTTCACCCGCTGCGCCTCACCACCAGAAAGGGTAGGTGCTGGCTGCCCCAAACAAATATACCCCAGACCAACATCCCTGAGAGTTTCCAGCTTCCGCTTAACCTGGGGGAAGTGGTCGAAAAATTCCAGAGCTTCATCCACAGTCATCTCCAGAATTTCAGCAATGTTCTTCCCCTTAAATTTAATCTCCAGTGCCTCACGGTTATATCGTTTCCCTTTGCATATTTCACAGGGGACGGAGACATTGGGAAGGAACTGCATCTCGATTTGAACATAACCTGCTCCCTGACAGGCTTCACACCTCCCCCCTCTAACGTTAAACGAAAAACGTCCTGCCGGATAGCCACGCATCCTTGCTTCAGGAACAGCGGCAAAGAGTTCGCGAATAGGGGTAAATGTCCCGGTATAGGTGGCGGGATTGCTTCGCGGTGTGCGACCTATCGGTGACTGGTCAATGTTAATCACCTTATCAATATGCTCGATGCCGATAATGCCCTCGCACTTACCTGGTCTGTCTTTAGCACGGTAAAACAACTGTGCCAGCTTTTTGTATAACACCTCATCAATAAGAGTGCTCTTACCGCTTCCCGAAACGCCGGTGATGCAAACAAACTTGCCCAGAGGAATGTGGACATCGATGCTCTTCAAGTTATTCTCTCTAGCTCCCTTAATCACCAGTTCCTTCCCTGAACCGGGACGCCTGCACTGAGGCATGGGGATTTCCTTCACCCCACTTAAATATTGCCCTGTTATCGATTGGGGACAGCTCATAATATCGCTAATCTGCCCTGTAGCCACGATTTCCCCTCCCTGCTTCCCCGCACCAGGCCCCATATCAATGATGTGGTCGGCAGCCCTCATCACCGCCTCATCATGTTCCACAATAATCACAGTATTGCCTAAATCCCTGAGATACTTTAGCGTTGTTATTAACCGGGAGCCGTCGGCAGGATGCAGCCCCACTGTGGGCTCATCGCAGATGTAGAGAACACCGATTAATCCACTGCCAATCTGGGTAGCCAGGCGAATTCTTTGCGCCTCACCGCCACTCAGGGTTGATGAAGTTCTGTCCAGGGTTAAATAGCCTAAACCGATATCAATGAGGAAATTTAAACGAGCATGGAGCTCCTTGATGATCTGGCGGGCTATGGTAAGCTCACGAGGGGTAATCTCGTCCACAAGTCTGTCTACCCATTCTAGAGCCTGGGTAACAAACATAGCGGTAACATCCATGATGTTGTCCCCCATGATGGTGACTGCTAAAGATTCCGGCTTAAGTCTCTTTCCATGGCATACTGGACAGGGAGTGGACGACATGTACCTCTCAATAGCCGCTTTAACGCTATCGGATCCAGTCTCTTTATAACGACGCTCCAGATGAGGTATAACGCCTTCAAATTCAGTGTAATAATGTCGGAAGTGACCGTAGTGGTCTTCATAAACTGCGGGAACAGTTTCGCCGCCATCACCATAAAGTATCAGGTGGAGCTGAGCTTCGGTTAAATTCTTAACCGGCGTATCCATAGAAAAGCCATGGCGGTGAGCTAGAGCTTCAAGTATGCTGCCATACCAGGTGCTCATCTGCCCATTCCGACTCCACGGCTGGATAGCACCTTCCGCCAGGCTTAGCTCTTTATCAGGAATAACAAAGCCAGGGTCGATTTCCAGGTTACAGCCCAGTCCAGTGCAGGCAGGACAGGCACCATGGGGACTATTGAAGCTGAAGGTTCGTGGGGCAATTTCCCCCAGGCTGACGTTGCAATAAGGACAGGCAAAATGCTCCGAGAAAAGCCGCTCCTCTCCATCGATAATGGAGATTAGTACTACACCTGAGCCCAGCTTTAGCGCTGTCTCAACGGAATCGGCCAGACGACTGGCATTCTCCGTTCCACCTACCTGTAACCGGTCAACCACCACTTCAATGGAATGCTTTTTATATTTATCAAGCTGGAATTCCTCGGAAAGGTCATGAATTTCGCCATCAACCCTGACACGGACAAAGCCCGCTTTCTGTAAATCCCGGAATATTCCCTGATGCTCGCCCTTACGGTCCTTGACCACAGGGGCAAGTATCATAATTCGGCTGCCCTCGGGTATTTTGTTCACCGAATCTACAATTTGCTGCACCGTCTGACAAGAAATCTCTCGCCCACATTGAGGGCAGTGAGGATGCCCGATGCGGGCAAAGAGAAGCCTCAAATAATCATAGATTTCAGTAATGGTACCCACAATGGAACGTGGATTGTGTGGCGGTCCTTTTTGGTCAATCGCGATGGCCGGACTAAGCCCTTCAATATAATCCACGTCAGGCTTCTCCATCTGCCCCAGAAACTGTCGGGCATAGGCGGAAAGGGACTCCACATAGCGGCGCTGCCCCTCAGCATATATGGTGTCAAAAGCCAGCGAGCTCTTGCCGCTTCCTGAAACACCGGTGATGACCACCAGCTTATTCCTGGGAATGACGACGTCTATATTCTTAAGATTGTGCTCCCTGGCACCTTTGATAAATATGGCATCTGGCATGATGCTTTATTTTAGCACCATGCCAGACTTCTTAAAAAGTTTGCTATAGTTAACCGCACAATCTCATATAAAATTCCTCTCCCTGAGGGTGTTTAAAAATGTAGTTGCCCAATTTATTGGGCAAATGCGCCTGATGAATCAGGCAACTACAGAAATTTGGGGGTGGAACATCTCTAATATGCCTAAAAACGAACGCAAAATCAAAATTAAACAGCCTCCTCCCTTGATGGGAGGTGAGGCTTGTCCTGAGCGAAGCGAAGGAACTAAGGTGAGGGTGAAATCCCCCTCCCTCTAACTCCCTCCCGCCATATTTGCCCGGGAGAATTATAAGGAATTTTGCAATTGCCTATAGTCTAATTCTAAATCCACAGGGGGCAAAGCACCAGTGTTACCGTAGCTATAAGCTTGGCTACAATATGTAATGAAGGCCCCACGGTGTCTTTAAGAGGGTCACCAACAGTGTCACCAACGACACCAGCAGCGTGTATCAGTGAACCTTTAAGGATGACATTCCCTGCTTCATCCTTGAGTTGCCCATCCTCGATATACTTCTTAGCATTATCCCAGGCACCGCCACCGTTATTCATAAAGGAAGCCATAAGAATAGCAGAGAAAGTACCTACCATAAGGAAGGCACCTACTGCCATAGGAGCATTGTAACCTGGTATGAATCTAAAGGCGACTCCAATAACTATGGGGAGAAGCACGGGAAGCAATCCAGGGGCAACCATTCCCTTTAATGCTGCCTTTGTAGTAATGTCAACTGCCCTGGCATAATTGGGTCTTGAGGTTCCCGCCATGATGCCAGGGTCAGCTTTGATTTGACGACGCACTTCCTCAATAATCCCACTTGCTGCCTTTCCTACTGCCCTAAGCCCCCAGGAGCTGAAAAGAAAGACCATCATGATGGCCAGAATAGCGCCAATAAGAACCTCAGGGAAAACAAGATCTACACTGAACGGCACTCCCGCCTTGCCTTGAAAGAGCAGGACCCTGTCAAAGTAAGCTTGAAAGAGAAGGAACCCAGCCAGCCCTGCCGATACCATGGCATACCCTTTGGTTAGAGCTTTGGTGGTATTGCCGGTAGCATCAAGATGGTCGGTAACTCGCCTTATCTCGCCACCAGCGTGAGTGAACTCGTTGATTCCGTTGGCATTGTCAGTTATAGGACCAAAAGTATCTTCAGCCAGAATGAAGGGACAGGTCATCAGCATACCCATAGTAGCTACTGCAGTGCCGTAAGCGCCGCCTACCCACCAGGGAAGGTTTAACCCTGATTGTGTGCCAAACCAATATGTGACCCCAAGAGCAACAGAGATAATGAGCGCCGTAGGCATGATAGTTTCAAACCCTACGGATATGCCGGTAACAATGGCGGTTGCTGGACCAGTGCGGCAGGCTTCCGCAATACTTCTTGTCGGTTTATATCTGGATTCAGTGTAATACTGAGTAACATAGACTACAATTACGCTAGTTACTATGCCAACAAGACCAGCCCCCATAAGCCACAGCCATCCTGGGCACATAGAGCTGAACATCACTTTGCAGATAACAAACATCGCCACGGCACAGAAAGCCAGGGCGATAAAATAGCCACGGTTGAGAGCAGTCATAGGGTCCTCTTTTTCGCTGCGGCTGTGCACGCCTAAAATGCCGAACATGCTGGCAACAATACCGCAGCCACGAATGATGAGCGGGAAGAGCACCCAGCCCACAGCGACAAGCGGAGCAATCCCCGCCTTTATGGAGATGACATACAAAGCCACACCTATTATCATAGCGCCGATGTTTTCTGCTGCTGTGGATTCAAAGAGGTCGGCACCACGACCAGCGCAATCACCAACATTATCACCGACCAGGTCAGCAATTACCGCGGCATTGCGGGGGTCATCTTCAGGAATCCCTGCCTCAACTTTACCGGCAAGGTCAGCGCCCATATCAGCAGCCTTGGTGTAGATACCACCGCCGAGCTGGGCGAAAAGGGCGACCATACTGGCACCAAAACCAAAACCAACAATAAGATGAGGAGCAATTTCAGGATGAGCAGCTCCTCCAAAGGCAAAAAATATTGCTGTTACTCCGAGCAAGCTCAAGGCAACAATGAGAAAGCCAGAAACTGCTCCACCACGCAGCGCTACTCTTATAGCCGCATTTAAGCCATGATGAGAGGCAGCAGCACAGCGAACATTTGACTTGACCGCAATCCACATGCCCACAATTCCAGAAACGCAGGAACAAATACCGCCGGCGAGAAAGGCAACCCCCGTTTTCCACCCCAAGCCAAAGGCCGTTACCCCAAGATACTCTAGCTCTGCAGGGCTACTCAGCTTGCCGAGCAGAACGGCAATTATCGCTGCTACCGCCACAGCAGTTATGCCGATGGTGGAATATTGGCGTCTGATGAAGGCCCAGGCACCCTCCGTAATCATGGCATTGACATCCTGCATCGCTGCTGTTCCCGAATCAGCGCGCAGGATATACCTTATTAAGAGTAAGGCAAAAATAATGCCTATACCCCCACCTATCACCACCAGCCAGAAAATTCCCGGAATTTGTGACACCATAACCTCCTTTCTACATAAGCATAAAAATAAGAGCACTCATTCTAAATATAAGTGCCCATACTTACGTCTCTCGCTGGTTAAAATAACCCATGTCAAAGATGCCAGTTTAATATAAAAGCGTCCTTCCTGTCAACGCAATGTACTGAGAAATTGTTTATTAACTCCCAAATTTCCCCCGGCAGTATTCAGGCTCAGAGAGGACTTTCAACCTTCACCAGGTTGAGATTGCACGAAAAAATGCAATAACATTCGTAACAAGATACAATATGAGAAGCGAAGGAGATACAATGGGGGTCTCTTCAAAGTTCGTCGGGGCTAGATTAAAAGACTATAAAACTGAGATAGTTTGGCGTGACACCATGAATTACGCCGCCGCTATGGGTGATAATAATCCCTGTTATCTGGATGACGAGCGCACAGAGGGGGTCATTGCGCCTCCAATGTTTAGTGTGGCGGTGACATGGCCAATATCTGAGAGGTTCTGGGATTACATCGAAGTCCAGGATTTTCCCAAAGAGATTATATTCACCCTGGTACATTATACGGAGCACCTGAAATTTTATCGCCCTATAGCACCAGGAGATGAGCTAAGCATAAAGGGCAAGATTGCCGCCATCCTGCCTCATAAGGCAGGTACTCACATTGTTACCCGCTTTGATGCCTTCGATAAGGAAGGCAAACCTGTTTTCATAGAGCATATTGGAGGTATGCTGCGAGGAGTCGAGTGTACCGACGAGGGCAGAGGCGAAGAAGCTCTTCCAGGAGTTCCCAGACATACCGGAGATAATGCCCCCATCTGGGAATCGGTTATCCCGATAGAACCCCTTGCCTCATTTATATATGATGGCTGTACCAGGATCATTTTCCCAATACACACCTCTGTTAAGTTTGCTCATCAAGTAGGGCTTCCCGGAAGAATTTTACAGGGTACAGCCACCCTTGCCTATGCTGTACGTGAGCTTATCAACAGGGAAGCAGAGGGAAACCCGCTTACACTGAAATGCCTGTATTGCCGATTTAGCAGCATGGTCTTGCCCGGGACAGATATAAAGGTGCAACTTTTACAAAAACAGAATAGCGTTGATGGTGGCACAGACCTGTTCTTTGTTGTTCTGAACGCTGAGGGGAAGAAGGCTATAAGCGATGGCTATGCAAGGCTGGAAAAATAGCAAGGAGGATAGTATGAGCTGGAAAGACTTAACTCAAGCCTGGCATTTTGTGGAAAAATGGGCCGAAAAGAAACCAGAGGCTGAAGCTCTTGTGTTTGAGGATGAGCGGCTTTCCTGGAAAGATTTCAAGAAAAAGATGGACAGGGTAGCCAGGGCATACCTTGAAGTGGGAGTGCAAAAGGGAGACCGAGTTGCCCTGCTTTCCATGGCACGAAATGAATTCTTGACCACTTACATGGCAGCCGGCAAGGTTGGCGCCGTATGGCTGGGCCTATCACCCAAGTTTACCCTGGATGAGCTTCGGTATCAGATTGGAGATAGCCAACCCACAATGCTCATCACACTTCGAGAATACCTCGGCAATGACCTTTCGGAAAACATAAAGACCCTGATAAAAGAATTTTCCGGCCTGAAGAAGGTTCTTGTTATCGGTGAGGCATTTGAAGGCACTGAGAGTTTTGCAGGATTCACCGAAAAACCAAGAAGGGAGCTAAATGAAGCCCTTGAAAAACGGGTATCTGAGGTCAGTGATGACGATGAAGCCCTTTTATTGTACACCTCCGGTTCTACAGGCAAGCCTAAAGGGGTGGTTCATACCCACAAGAGCATTATTGAAAATATAAAGGTTGAGGTGGAAAAGTTTTACTTTGCAGAGACAAGCAGGGCACTGCTGCATTTCCCCATAAATCATGTAGCTGCTGATACCGAGATAGGGGTTGCTGCGATAGTGCAAGGTGGCTGTCTCGTTTTGATGGACAAATTCGACCCCGCTGCAACTTTGAAGGTAATAGAAAAGGAACGCATAACCGCACTCGGTCAGGTCCCTGTTATGTTCCTGTTAGAATTCAGACAACCCGACTTTTTTAACACTGATTTCAGCAGCATCGAAGGATTTGTATGGGCTGGAGCTGCAGCACCAAAAGTCATGATTGATGTGCTCAGTAGTATCTGCAAAAAGACCGGTGCGAAATTACTCACCGGGTATGGAAGTACTGAGGTAGCGGGATTTGTCACTTACACCGAGGCAGGAGATGATATGGAAACGGTGATGAAGAGCGCCGGAAAGATTGCTCCACCATTCGAGCTCAAGATTGTGGATGAGAATCGCAGGGAACTCCCGGATGGCGAGATAGGAGAGATTGCTGTGAGGGGTCCCTTCCTTATGAAAGGATACTTCAATAAACCAGAGGCCACAGCCGAGGTGATTGATGAACAAGGTTGGTACTATACCTCTGACCTCGCCCGTAAGGACAAGAGAGGATACATCTATATCACCGGAAGAGCGTCTGAGATGTTTAAAACTGGCGGAGAAAATGTCTATCCGCGTGAGATAGAAGATATACTTGAATCACATGATAGCGTACTCTTTGCTGCTGTAATAGGGGTGCCTGATGAAACTTATCAGGAAGTGGGTTGGGCCTTTGTTATGCCGATGCCGGGCAAAACCACAACGGAAGAGGAATTGCAAGACCTTTGTAAATCTAAATTAGCTAACTTTAAGGTCCCCAAAAGATTCTTCATACGCCAGTTATTGCCTCTTTTGTCCAATGGCAAGGTGGATAAGATGGCTTTAAAGAAAGAGATTTCAGAAATGTTGAAAAAAGACTAAAGGCAGTGGTGGTCTGGTCTTCCTTTTGGGCATATAGCCAATTGCCTGTTACCAATCACGAGTATTGCCTGGGGAAGGATGGTGGGCTATCATTTTTCCGGTTAAAAATAAAAAGGAGGTGATAAAGATGTTGTTTATGTTGACAATGACATGGCCGACTGAGAGTTCAGGTGAGGTTGGGAAGGTAGCCGTGGAAAATATTGCAAAAGCCCCACCACCTCATGTAAAAAGACTCGGCCTGTATCTCACTCCCGGTGGCGATGGCATGAAAGCGTATGTCCTTTATGAGATAGAGAAGGGGCACGTAGATGAAGGGTTCAAGGAAGTGAACAAACGCCACGTTCCATACTTCAGTATCGAGGGATGGAGATATACAATAGAGCCTTTACTGTCGGTGGAAGAAGCATTACCATTGGTAGGACTATAACCCCTGCTTGATAAGCAGAATTTAAGACAAGAGGCCGATAGGTAATCCCCATCTGCCATACATTGCGTTCAGAACCACCCCCACTGAGAGACAGGAACGATAACTATGATAACTCCACCTTTGCTTGATGAGTAGCTGAACAAAACGCTACGCTGTGCCGAGTGAACTAAATGGACTTGTGCTCACCACGAGGCATGGTTTAGGACTTTGCCCAACCATTACCCGTTAAACGATAACCTTCCCGGGTAACTCTTTTATTATCTTCTCCGCCTCCTCCGCTATTCTTTCTATAAGTTCTTTCACACTCGGAATATCCTGTATTCTTCCTGCCACCTCTCCTCCATAAAAAAGTGCCTTCTCATCATCCTCTCCCGCCAAGGCCCTATGCCCTTCCAGTTCCACGCCAAGAAGAGCCTGGTCCAGGGTTATATCAGGTTGACCGACAAACAAATTGGGAACTCTCTCAACCGTAAGTCTGGCAAGTTGAACAGATGCCTCATTTCTCAGATACCTTAGAGGACCAACAAAACCTCTGGCTACTATTGTGCTTCTCTCATCGGTTTTTAACAGCCGATTCTTCCATATGTCCCCAAAACACGTATCGGCCTCTTTTGTGCCAACAAATCTGGTGCCCATCTGAATCCCTACGGCTCCTAAAGCAAGAGCTGCGGCGAGCGTTGCGCCATCACAAAATCCACCGGCACCGATTACCGGAACACCCACGGCATTGACCACTGAAGGAAGAATGGCCATGGTATGAACTGGCTCCCAGGCTACATGACCTCCCCCCTCATGCCCTGAAGCGATTACCGCATCTACCCCGGCTTTTTCAGCCCTTTTAGCGTGACGAACTGAAGGAACCACGTGAAACCATTTGAGCCCGCTTGGCTTTATCACATCGGTCCAGGGCAGCGGGTCTCCTGCTGAAGTGATTATCACCTTGAGTCCTTCCCTTATATCCGCATCCTCGTCCCGCGCATTGACCGCCGCCCGGACAAACTCCCTTGCTGGCGTGCTAAGCTCAGCGGACACCATAACGTTTATCCCAAAGGTCGCTCCCTTTTTAGTGCCCTTACTCACCTCGCGGATGTATTTTGTTACCACATCGTATGGGTCACCTTTTTCTGCGGTGAGAGGACCTAAATCCACTCCTAAACTACCTAAAATGATGCCGCTTGTGCTGATAATCCCAAGTGCCCCGGCATTTGCCACTGCTTGAGCTAGCTTCTGCGTTTGAAATGGTCCCATGCCTGCTTGTATTATGGGATATTTTATCCCCAGTAACTCACAGAGCTTCGTCTTTATCATTATTCTTTCTTAGACTTCCCTTCAGGCTTAGACTTCCCTTCAGGCTTAGACTTCCCTTCAGGCTTAGACTTCCCTTCAGGCTTAGACTTCCCTTCAGGCTTAGACTTCCCTTCAGGCGGCGGAGCTTCCTCCGGGGCTTCTTCAACCACCTCTTCTGCCACCACCTTCTCTTCTACTACCTCCTCTACCCGTTGTACAATAATCATCGCCACCACCACCTCTGGGTCATTAAGGACAGTAACCCCTTTCTCCAGTTCAATGTCCTTCACCCGCAGCACCTGGCCTGACTCGGTGAGGGAACTGATGTCCAGTTCTATACTGGTAGGAATATTTGCTGGGAGGCACTCAACGGTCAAAGTATCGAGCTCCTGCACCAGGGTATTCTCCCTCACTTTCAAGGCTGGCGCTTCCCCAACTAAGGTAATAGGAACCTCCACCTTTATTGCCTCCGCCATTCTTACCTGATAAAAATCTACATGGAGCAATTCGCGTCTTAGCGAGTCTACCTGAATTTCACGGACTAAAACGCTCCTTGACCCTTTTGCACTGCCTATTTTGACATTAATAAGCTTGGCTTCCCCTGCTTTAGCTAATACCTGCCGAAGCTTGGCAGTATCGCACTGCAGTGCCAGTGATTCGATACCGTGACCAAAAAGATGCACCGGGGTAACCCCCTGGCGGCGTAAAAACCTGACTTTTTTGCCCAGAATGTCCCGCTTGGTAACCTTCAATTCTATTTTGTCCATCCAATCGCTCCTTTAAAGTTAATACTTCTATACATTAAACCATATTTTGACCCATCATAGGTAGTCTTGCTGCCATCGAAATGCTGGGACTCCTCTATAAATGTCAAGGGGAAGTCCCCAGAAAAGACTTACCACCTTTTCTGAAAGGCGCTATTGGAATTCGCCAGTATGACGAGTGCCCTGTTTGCCACGGCGTTGGTTATGTTGAAGGCTGATGCTGGGGAATCTTGCTGAATCCCTTGTACTTGGACGTTTCAATTACGCACCTGTGCTTTTCCGAATCTCCATCAGAGGCATGGGCAACAAACGCTGATTTAAATGCCATATTCAACGTCTCCTATCGTGATTTTTATTAAGAATATCGCCTCATCCTCATCAACTGAATTTCATTTGATTACTCAGACAGGTTATCAGGGTTATTGGAAGACATAGGTTGTGCCTACAGTATTAAGGAGGAACTGCTCCGGCATCTCCTCGGCAAATTGAGTGATAGCTTTCCACCCGGTGCAATGCATGGGCGCAACGAAATCCGGTCCTATCTTCTTCATCTCTTCGATAGTTGGCCCGATGATTGGCTCAAAAATCGGTCCGGTGAGGTGAAACCCGCCCAGCACTGCATGAACCTTATCCGCTTGTGCAACTTTCTGGGCATGTTTGACCGTATTGATGATGCCGGCGTGAGAACATCCACCAATGACTACCAGTCCTTTGTCCTTCACCCTGACCGCTACCCCCTGGTCATCACGAAAAGGGTCCACCACCCACTTGTCATCTATTTTCGCTTCAACCCAGGGAAAGCCCTTCTCGAAATCGGTTACTCGCTCCACTTCCCCTAAAACCAGGATGAGGTCAGAGGCCAGTGTAGAAGCCTCCTTGATTTTGTGAAGCGCTGTTCCCGTTTTCTTTAACGCTGTTTCATCCAACGTAGGAAAACCTACCACGCGTGCGATACCGGGGATATTGAGCCTGCGCTGAAGAAAAGCGTCCGGATGGAGGACAAGAGGTATTCCTTTTGTAGCCCTGTTTAGAAATTCTACCAGAGTGCCAAAATGGTCGAAATGACCGTGGCTCAGAGCCACAGACTCAACTTTGCTCAAGTCTACCTGTAGAAGGTCTGCATTGTGAAAGAAACAAGTCGTTGATACAGCCGCGTCGAATAGCACAAGATGTTCCTCTGTGCCGGCGTAGACCTTGAGGAGACATGATAATCCATGTTCTGCCAGGAGCAGCTTGGGAGGAGGAATCAGTGGCCGCTTGACGACGTCTGTGCCCTGGAGTAAGAGTGCATCGGTGTAATTGTCTACCAAAACTGTAACTTCCAGTTTGTCTGCTTCTCGCAAATTCAATCCACTCATCGTGTAGCACCTCCTGATAGATTAAATTCAATTAACTATATCGGGCTGTTTGACTAAAACGAACCAACCCCTCCGCTGCCTGCCGGCAAAAAGGTCAGCCTTAGTTTAGCATAGGTATCACCTCCTTCCTGCCGTCCCTTTACAGAAAATGAGGGGCGGGCGAATTTCGGCTAACAGCGGTATAGACGGACTCAGGCTTCGGCTAATCCGCTGTTTTCATCGAGATTATAGCACCGACGATAATGGCTATGAAACTGGATATGGTAACTCGCCCTACTGCACAAAACGCTAAAAAGTGCAATAAGGGTGTGAGCTGATGCCAACAGCCGAAGAGCCCAATCCCTTGACTAAGGCTACAACTTTACAACCTGGCACACAAAAGAGACGGCGATAACTTATAGTGTATAATGGAGAATGTCTCTTTCCAGCTTCATAAAACCGGAGTAGTTGTGCTGAAACAATTCAATTCAAAGTTCTTGGCATACTCCTACGTGGCTGCGGCAGCTATCATCTGGGGCTCTAATGGTGTAATTGTAAACTGGGTCCCTTACGACGCATACGCTATCGCTTTCTTTAGGGTCTTATTTGCTAGCCTCACCCTCCTGCCTGTAGTACTTTTGACTCGAAAACCTGAAACGATGCGTGCTGCTAGGTCCTGGAGGGTTATGCTGAGTTTAGGCTTGCTGCTCGCCTTGGGTTGGACGTTGCTTTTCCATTCGATGAAACTCATTGCAATCGCCAACGCGGTCTTGCTAAATTACACGGCACCCATCTTTGTAGCTTTACTTGCCCCCCTATTTCTTAAGGAGAAACTTGAGAAATCTACCCTGCTTGCATTAGCCATATCCGTGGCAGGAATAGTAGTTATTTCATATCAGCAGAATCTTCAGATTAGTCACCTGAATCTTTTGGGAGTAATTCTTGGGCTCCTTGCCGGCCTCGCCTATGCAGGATTTATCATCGCGTCTAAGAGGGCTTTATCCAGCTTCTCAAGTCTAGTCGTAGCATTTTATTCTTACTCTGTAGCTTCAATTTTTCTCCTTCCCTTCGTAATAGGCACTGATTTTTCTCCAGATTTAGCTTCATGGATACTTCTGCTGGTTTTGGGTGTCTTCAACACGGGATTTGCCGTTACACTCTACCTTAAAGGCCTTGGAATGGTAAAGGCTCAGAAGGCGGTAGTTTTCACTTATTTGGAGCCCGCAAGCGCCGTGGTTTTCGGCTCTCTCTTTCTAGCCCAGCAACCCACACCGCTCATGCTTGTCGGTGGTTTTCTAATTCTCATCGCTGGATATATTGTAGCCTCAAGATGACTCCGTCTCCGGATGTTACACAGCTTATCTGCCTTTCAATCAAGTTTGCTGTTGCTAAGCAGTTATGATGAGGAGGAGGGATTATGATTAACACAAGCCGTAGATGAATTTCTGGAAAAATGTAGACACCGGCAAAGTCGGCACAGCGCTGAACAAAACGCCCTAATGTTGAGTCATCGCTATGCCACAAATTTATAACAGGGAATCGATAGCTCTCTCCAGCTGGCTAAGGGTATTACATTCCCGGGCAATGTTACAGTAGGGAAGGTATTTCTTCATCTCTGAGTCGCCCGTCCCCCAGAATGCCCGGCTCTCCGGATTAAGCCAGATGACCCTTTTACTTCTCTTTTGAAGCAAGCTGAGAGCCGCAGCCTCGGGCTCACCATAATTGTTCCGTGCGTCTCCGAGGATGATGACCGATGTTTTTCTGGTGACGGCATTAAGCCAGTTTTTTCTGAAGTCAAGGAATGCTCTCCCGTAATCAGTGGAACCTAACTTGATATCCAAACCTGTTCCGGTCTGCAGTTTGGCAACAGCCTCTTGTACCGGATAGTCATCAAAGACAGAGCTTGCCTCTATGATGTTAGAGCAGAAAATGAAACTCCTTATCTTGATGATCGCCGTGTTCAAACTATAAACTAAGAGCAAAAAGAACCGTACTACGGTTGCCATGGAGCGGCTGACATCACAGATAACAATGACATCGGGACGGTCAATTTTCTTCCTTTTCCATTCGATATCAAAAGGAACTCCTTCGTATGCCATGTTCTTCCTCAGTGTCTTCCTGACATCAAGATGACCTCTTCTGAAGCTCCTCATTCTTCGTGAATAAATATCACTGAGGCGCTTTGCCATCTTCCGAACGATTACATACATCCTATCGTAGTCGCTCTTTTCCAATTCACCAAGTTTGGCATTCTTAAGGTATCTCTCCATCATATCCTCGGTGGGTGCCCGGGCATAAAGGTCATGTTCTCGTTCCACAAAATCCCTCACATTCTCAAATAAACGGTCTCTCGCCTCCTGTAACTGAACTGCCTGTTGAATTGAACCGGGGGTATTCTCTTGCCTGAACAACCTTATATCCATGTCTAAACCATCTATTCCCATATGGCTTAGTATCCTGTGAGTGTACAAACCTTTTTGAGTAAAGAACTTTATCTCACTGGTCTGCGCCTCCTCCACAGCTTCCATCAAAGAAGCCATGAGCTCGGCATGGTTCCGTGAAATAAGCATCCTGGTTAGCGGGGATACTGGATGCTGGCTATCTGCCCTCAGAATGTGTTCTGTCTCATCGTCAGGGAAGCTGCTAAACGAGAAAAAAAGAGCGAAACATTCATTGAATTTTTCCTCTTCCACGGCAGTTTTTGCTAACGCTGCCGATAGGGAAGTCTTCAGGATTTCGCGGTCTTGATAACCTACAAGCTCGGCAGCACGAAACGCATCCATGCTTTCAGATGTCGATATCCTGACACCAAAACTTCGCAGAGAGGAAATAAAATCATGAAGGACTTGCTCCATCCTTCATTCACCACCCTCTTTCACAGCATTGCTTGTCATTTCAGGTAGATGCTCTTTCACCACCCCAATATCCTCTTCAAACTTCAAAAAGACGTTAAGTGTTTCCTTGACTGTTTCCACATCGAGTTTTTCCGCATTAAGAGCAAGGAGGACCCTGGCCCAATCGATTGTCTCGCTGATTGACGGCATCTTCTTGATATCCAGCTTCCGTACCTGCTGGATAAAAGCAACTAACTGCCTTCTTAGCCTTTCAGAAACCTCAGGGACTCGGATTTGAATGATCTCACGTTCCATTTTGGCATCCGGAAAAGGTATGAAAAGATGTAAACAACGACGTTTCAATGCATCACTGAGTTCCTTGGTATTATTGCTCGTTAAGAATACAAATGGCTTGTGTTCCGCCCGAATGGTCCCAATCTCCGGTATCGATACCTGGAACTCTGACAGCGCTTCGAGCAGAAATGCCTCAAACTCTTCATCCGCTTTATCGACTTCATCGATCAAAAGCACAGCGCCGCCACTTTGCTGCAGTGCCATTAATAGTGGCCTTGGCTCGAGGAACTCATACGAGAAAAAAATGTCATCATATTTATGGAGTGCCTTGATGGCCTCTGCCAGACTATCTGTCTCCTTTATGATGTCATTCAATTTATCCTTCAATATCTGGGTGTACAGAAGTTGTTTGCCATACTTCCATTCATAAATAGCTTTCGACTCGTCTAATCCTTCATAGCATTGCAGGCGTATCAAAGGAAGATGTAAAACTGCCGCTGCCCTCTGCGCCAGGTCTGTTTTGCCTACTCCGGCCGGTCCTTCCACAAGGACTGGCTTTTCCAGGTTGTATGCCACATATAATGTGGTTGCGATGTGCTTGCTGCAAATATATTCCGCATCCCGGAACCTCTGCTGGATACTCTCTACAGAACTAAATACCTGGTCGTTAAGCACTTTCATCGTTGTATGCCTTCCCTGACAGCAGACTCTCTCCAAGTTTTCGCTGTTTGATTGCCATTGTGTTCTTTCTCATATTGACGATGTGGTCCAGGTCATTTGCCAGGAGACTGAGCTCCACATCGGACTTTATATTCGCCCGGAACATTATAGCACCAAGCTGTGACTGAAACCTGATTGCCATATCGCGAGAACAAAGTAGCACAGAGTGTAATTCAGGATGAGTCGTATCACTGTCCAGCATATTTGCTGCCTCGTAAGCCATGATATCAAGGGTATCAGCCAGGGATTTTAATTCGCCAAGACCATTTTTTAAGTCATCATCAGCCCGGATATGCTGTTCTCGAATAGCATTAACCAGCAGTTCAAGCTCTTCTTTCATTCCCCCAACGATAGGTCCCATTGATAAGATGCTTTCTAGCTCCCCAAATGGGACTATTATATCATCATAAGCTGAGCCTTTCTTTCCCAGAATGTTTGCTGAAGGAACGGCGCAATCCCTCAGTACTATCCCTCCATGAGGAGACGGACGCAAAAAACTCAGCTTCATTGGTTCAGTTAATAACAGTCCCGCGGTCCCTTTTGGGACAATGAATACCGTAAACTGTTTTCTACTGTCCTTCACACCAGTAATGGCACCAACAAGAAACAGGTCTGCAATAGGCCCATTTGTCAAGTAGTATTTCTCCCCGCTCAACACATAACCATTACCCTCTTCATGAGCAACTGTTTCCAAATATTTAGGATGAGCTCCTCCTCCCGGTTCTGAAATGGCAAAAGAAGCTATGAGCTCGCCGTTTGCGAACTCAGGTAAATATTTATTTTTCTGCCGTGAGCCTCCAAACTTCAGTATCACAAAACGGGAAATAAGCTCATGCATTAGCCATGACACAGCAAGTCCCATGTTGTGTCCTCGCCGTACCATTGCTTCTCCAGCTACCGCTATGGAAAGATAGTTGCCTCCCATCCCTCCATATTCTTGTGGAATTCCAACTCCCAGAAGCTTTTCCTGAGACATCTTGTGCCAGATGTCATAAGGAAACTCATTGCTTGTGTGAAGGTCACCACGATGAGCAATGTTCTGCTGGGCAAAGTGAGAAACTTTCTCCCTCAGGCTACAGAGCTCATCCTTTATCGCTGTTGCTATGTCTACCCCTTCCTTCTGCGAGACTTATGGTTGGTTACATTTCACAAAAAGCATCCGATAATCTTACCAGAAGTGCCGGCCTTCGAAAACTAGCTTTCCACTACTATCTTAGAGCGTGTAGTACCTCAGCAAAAATTGCAGGCAGCAGAAAGGTGCTAGCGCCTGTTTGCCACGGCGTTGGTTACGTTGAAGGCTGATAGTAGTCGATAGTCCTGAGTCCGTTCTACTTCCTCATATTATTGGCGAAAATTGAAGTCTCCCATCTCAGGACACCGCACAATTTAGACCTTTGTTCACCTATCTACACTGTGGCGAGTGCATTTAGGATGTCTTACCACGCACCTTGTGGACACTCGTTCTACAGCCAAGCTTATCACCTGGCGGACTAACTAGCGGTGCTTGCGGAGCGGATAAATACATTTTACCACTCTTGCAACGCCGTTCTTCCAATTACTGAACTTTTTCTCGATAGGTGGATCCGAAGCTAGGTATTTAGCCGGGTTCTGGATTATCGCGATGGTTGGGGTGCTCCCTTCTCTTAATTCACTCACAACATATACAAAATAGTTATCTTCCTCTTGTTCTGCTTTTTCCCATTCATGGGCAGTAAGTTGCCAAGTTCCAGCTTTCTCCCTAAAATGTTTTACTTCAATAAATTGTTCCTCGTTATTTCCGGTCCTAGAGTATATGTCATATCCAATGGCGTGTTGTCCGTGTCTATCGTCAGGTTTCCTCCCTTCAACTTCCTCAAAGCTCATTACTATTTCTAGAGCAATCTCTTCGGCATCGCTTCTATTAACTTTCTTCCTTGTTTTTGGTCGTCGTTGACCGGTTCCCGGACGCCCTTTTTTCAGTTTTATTGTTCTTATAGGGGCACTCGGTGGCCCGTCTATTTGTTTATATGGTGTATGCTCTTCAACTGTGTCAAAGTCAAGCTGATCAGGGTCTACCAAATCGAATCTCTCAACACCAGGTTCCGGTTTAGGCAGTCCTGGTTTTGGGGAAGGCTGTCCCGGAGACCCTGGCTCCGTGCCCTGTTTCGGGGGTTCTGACTCCCCGTGGGGCTCTTGGCTGGGGGGTATCAGTTCTATTCCCTCAGAAGGTCCCTCCATAAACGTATCCATGATCTGAATACCAAAGTGTCTGAGTTTTTTAGCTAGTTCTTCTTCTCCACTAGCACCAAAAAGTGAATCTAAAAGCACAAAAACACCGTCTTCTCCCGGGATGAATAACTTAGAAAGTTCCTTTGCAACGGCTGTCGAAAATAAAACAGTGTGGGTTGATTTATAAATTCTATTCTCATCATCACTAAAGTATGCCTCTTTTTCGACATTATTAATAACAGTAGGCTCTGAGTTATCTATTTTTAGAAAATAACCAACGACGATTTTTGGTGTTTCGTAGGCCTGTAGTTCTTTAATTCTTTTGAATACTCCTTTTTGCCGGAGTTCTTCATATAATTCGATATTTTTTTTCTTGAGATAACTCACAACACAGAACAGTCTTTGAATAAGTTGTTTAGTTGTATCACCCTCTATCTCGCTTAAATTATCGAATTTCTTAATGGCAGAAATATTTTGGCTTAGATTGTTAAAGCTAGCAACCTGAAGCATGTCTTTGATATTAACCCACGAAAATGGCAACCATAGGAGTTCTACTTTTGCCCCGAAATAGCTTTTGTATTCTTCGTTATCGCTATAATAGAGGCCCGATGGACATGAGAATTGGCCTTTTTCAGATAGGAATACTGACCTACTCCAATCTATTCCTTCCGCAACACCTTGCTTTATAACGTCATTGATATAGGTGTAAATCTTAGGTGCGTATTTCTTAAAATAATCTGGGTCCCCCTTCGTCTTTAAATCTTCAAGAGCTTTCACGCACTCCTCTAACAATGGCTTCTCGACCACACTCAATGATAAGAAGAAATCTTTAAATTTTGCGTCATAGAGCAGTGTCCCCTTATGTTCAACGTATCCTCTTAAAGTTTTAAAAGTGTCAGAAAAATCTCCCCAAAAGGCATGAGTAGGATTCCACCATGTCCTATCTTCTCTTGGCAGGTACAAAAGTTCACACTCATTAAAAATGTCTTTTATTTCTTGAATCTTGCTATCCCGGTCATTGGAATTTTCTATTGCGTTTATCTTACTTTGAAGGAAACCATATATTACCTTCATTTTTTCAATCTCACTCTCTTTAGGGTGCAGATTTTTTCCTCTGTATATTTTTAAATGATCAATGACTTCTTCTGTTCTAGGTTCAATTCGAACCCTCAAGTCCCTTAGAAAAGTCTCGCTGGCTCTGAGAGAGACATATTTCGCATTGTCTTCAACCAATAAGCGATTCTTTTTTGTATCTGTAAGCACTTCACTAGGCTTGTGAAATCCGCCATATTCTCCTGGCACCCAGTGGGCACTTCTTAAAAGTTCAAGAAACGATGAAGAATCTAAGGTCTTAGAAGACCAATCGCGATAATATGCCTCGTGCCATTTATACTCGCACGAACAATATTTGTCTTTATACAAATTCCAATTTCCACTTAATGATTGCCAAAGCAATTCCATTCTTGTCTGGTTTTTCTCTTTGTTATCTGACTTTGAAGAAAATTCAATTAATCTTTCTATGTCTGGGCTTTTACAATCACCTTCTACTTTGTGCCCCCAATTTGAACTTTCCCTCTCAACCCAGTCATACCGAGGATCCCGCCATTCAATATCTGTTTCATTATTATCCTTATCAACTATTGGCGAAGTCCAGACACCAAGGATTTCAAAGAACCTTCTCCATGAATATTCAGTTTTTCGCCTACTTCTCTTTTTGCCATTTACTTCCCTCTTTTCTCTGTTTAAGTAATATGGAGAGAGGAAGTATATATCTTCGATTCCTTCGAATAGATCTTCCATAACCTCACTTTTCCCATACTTCTTGGAGAAGTATATTTCACGTGGATTTCTATATTCAGCAATTTTGTTACCATCTTTATACTTAAAAGCCTTTAAGACCAGACTACTTTTTATCTCCTCAATGGCATGAGATGACAATTTCTTGTTGTTGATTTCGGTCTCAATAGTCGACCAATAGGTTCTGATATAGTCAGTAAGTTTATACAGCTTCAGGTCGTCATATTCCCTGTATTTCCCCCTAGCGAACTTGGGCACTATAACTTCTCGTATGATGTGAGTTTGTTTAAAATATTTCTTTACACCAATGCCGTCAAACCACTCCTTAACGCGTTTTCTTTTATCCTCGATTTCCGTGTCGGTCTCTTTTCGATGAACAATACTTGATTCTTGAAAGTAGGGATGGAGGAAAACGATTTCACCTTCTGTAAACAGTTGATTGACCTCTGAGAAGTCAGTCCTTTGGGGATAGCATATTAGCCTATCCGGTACAGAGGGGTCTTTCAAAGGTATGAGTCTGCCGTCATGGGTTAGTATAAAATTAGCTCTTCCTAGTTCGTCGAACAAATTCTCAGTGTTTTCCCCCCAGCTCCACCTCTCATCAATATTAAAAATTGTTCTTAAATAATCATAAAGATTGAGGACCCATGCTTTATTTTTCTTTTTGACCTCGTTCTCTTTTTGCAGAAAATCAACTATTTCTTTAGCCCCGATGTCTCTTGCCCCTAGTTCAAATAGAACACTTTCAGCCCTAGTACAGCGGTCCCTTTGAGAGAGGCTGGAATCTATGTATAACACACTTTCACCGAGCAACGATTTCAGATCCGTTTCAGTCAGAATATACCTTAATCTCTCATCGTCGGGAATTACACAATTGCCCGGTTTTACCCAGCCCTTTGTTGTTTTGGCTATCTCCTTTTCTTTGAGAGTTTCAAAAAGTGAGGTATAAAGATATTTTAGGAGGTCATCATGTATCTCCTCTGACAATGGAATAAAGTCGTATAGAAAGTCGCCAAGCTCATCATCGCCTTTTATCTTATCAATGGCATCTGCTGCCAAAGCTCCCATCGCTTGCATTAACCAGACATTCCATGGGTGGTCGGAGACGTTCTCCCTTCCAATCGTTGGCAAAAAGTCTCCTTGGATCAGAAAAGGGAGCTCTGCCCTTTTTTTTGTGGGAAGATAACAATAAACCACTCCACTTTCCTTTATCGTATCTCTCGTGACGCTGTCAACAGGAAAAGCAACAGTTATTCGTGTCTCCTTTATTCCTTCTTTTCCTTCGGGAATAATTTTCTCATCATCAATAGGGAGGTCGCGATGGAAGACTCTCCATCTTGTTTCTTCTTCGTTCCGGCTATCAGATACGCATACTTCTGAGTCTCCCTCCAGACTCTTCTTAATCTCCCACTCATTGTTGTTGATATTATCAATGAACTTTAATTCTTCAAGATTTTCTAGGAAAAGTAATATTCTATTGTCCAGTGAATTGAAGCTCTCAATTAACTCTTCTGCCGTTGATAGTTCAGGAGAATAAGGCAAAATAAAAATTGCGCCCCTTTTAGGAGAATAGTATCTCCTCTCGTTTTCGGGGAGGTAGGTCCTTGGCTTCTTTGGATAAATGTAATTCTCTATCTCGAAAGTATACTTACTGGAAATAATCTGAGGTCTTTCTGTTATTCTGAAGACTGATTTGAAACCGATACCAAAGAAGCCGATTTTATTCTTCTTCCGCCCGGGCCTGACGGAACAGATGCCCAATACATCCTCTTCATCAAATGGTCGTCCGGCATTAACAACTGTTGCACTGTGCTTGTCAAATATGAAAGTAATTGTCTCCGAGGCCTCGTCTTCAGCATTCTGAATTAGTTCGAGTACATAATGAATTTTCTCTCCATATAGTCTCTGGCTTGTAAGACGTAGAAGATTATCTCTATCTTCAGATCGTTCTTTTTCCTTCTCAGTAAATATTCTCTTAATTAAAGAAAAATCCCAGTTACTCATGGTATTCCACCCTTATACCTATTCTTTGGACGGTGCCAGCTTCACTTAGCAACCATATAGACGCACTCAGGCTTTGCCTGCTCCGCCCTTTTCATCGAGATTATAGCACCCACGATAATGACTATGGAACTGGATATGGTAACTCGCCCTACTGCACAAAACGCTAAATTGTTACCTGTATTCTGGGGACATAATACCTAATTTGTAGTAGGCCTGATTAGTATGGTGTCCCTGGAATTCAGTGGAATTCGATGCGCCCTGTTCTATTGGATGACTCTCTTGTCGTGAAGAATGGCCCATACGTAAGAAGGCCCTCTGACTTGACTCTCTCCGTTATTGATTGCTCTCTGGTTTATTTCAGCGGGGCCGACAATTGGGCTATCTTGCATCATAGAATAAACTTGCGTGAAATTGCTCTTCGCCAGACTCTGGTTGATTCTTTTCCCGTCTCTTTCTACCCATACCGTTGTTCCTGATTCTACTGAATACGTAAAAGGCATACCCATCTTGGTTATGAATTTCTGCCCTTGAAGTTGGCATATTCGACCCCATATAGTTTGGAATGGCTGCCATAACATAAGACACCTCCTTATGTTTATTCTGAACGTATATTATCATAGATTGGGTAGACAATGGCATTGGAATATGAGTATTTACTTAAACGTAAGGGTATTCTGGGGAAATAATACCTGATTTGTAGTAGGTTTAATTGGCATGGTGTCCCTGGAATTGGTAATGCGTTAGCGACGCTTATCAACAACCTTTTGCAGGTAGCGACATTTTCTCCCAAGCGGACACACTTCGTGTTGGGGTTTCCTAGGTGTGCATATCTCGCGCGAGAAGTCAATAATTGCGTAGTTATAGTCCTTGAAGGCGCGCATCGGAGTGATATCTTCCGCTAACTCAACCAACCATCGTTTCCTTCTCGTCTCAGGATCCGTTTCAAATCCAAAGAACCTTCCATATACTCTGACCGTATTTGCGTCTACTAGCGCCGCCCGTTTCCCAAGATGGAGGGAGACAAAAGCCGATGCTATATAGTCGCCTACACCTGGCAATCTCATCAGAGCCGCTTTCTCAGTCGGCAACCCTGCGGCGACAAGGGCACGATTCAGAGCTAGAAATTGTTCATCTCTTATCGGCAAACCAAGGCGCGAGAATAGAGATGCGGGCGAAGCCAGGAAATCCTCTGGCCTCTGATACTTAGCAGCGAACGTCATAAAGACAGGCGACACCTGGTCGGCTTTTGTCCGCTGCAGCATGATCTCGGCGACAAGCCCGTGCCATGGATTCTTAGAACGACGCCAGGGAAAGTCCTTAAAATTCTGCCGCCCCCAGCGTAATACCAGCCTCCTAAAGTAAACTGTATCTTCCCTGTCGATCGACGGAGCCATATTCAGTAAGACCTCCGGCGGCGGTTTCCCCGCTAAGCGCCTTGATGATATTTTGGCCAATTCTTTCAACAACGGGCACTGGCACAGCGTTCCCGAACTGCCGGTAAGATGCCGCGTCCGAATCAGCGCGTATGAATGAGTCTGGGAAACCCTGTAATCTTGCGCATTCGAGCGGGGTCAACTTTCTGGGGTTTCCAACTTTTTGTGGAATCAGGCACTCCTTCCCATCTTTGCCGTATCTAGCCACGATAGTCGGGGATGGCTCATCCAAAGAAGCCACCTTGACAGTAAATCCGGCCCCTCTCTTCCGGTTACGTTCGGACCTCAGAAGATGACTGGCCCACAGCTTGTCCGAAATCGTATACCTGTCGGGGACTTTATCCTGGAGGACGGAACTAAGATGGAGCGCATCTCCGCACAACTCTGGAAACTCAAACCCGCTACCTGGTTCTCTAAGAGCGACGATGTACAAGCGCTTCCTTCTCTGCGGCACTAGTGTGCTCGAGTCAATCACGCGGTAGTGGAATTCATACCCTAGTTCCTGCTCGAGAGATTGCCTAATCGCAGAAAAAGTCTTCCCATCATCCATTGAAATGATGTGCCTCACGTTTTCTAGGAACAATGCTCGTGGCTTCTTCACTCGAGCTATACGCACCAAGTCAAAGAACGCGTCTCCCTGTGAGCCCCTAAACCCAGTCTTGATTTTGTAGTGATTGCGCGCTGGCATGCCCGCCAAACTGAATGGCTGGCAAGGGAATCCTGCTGCCAAGATATCTTGATAAGGGATGAGACGGTCAAGTTCGTCGTCCGATATTTCCTGGCCGGTGAATTGCTTTATGTCTCCGTAGGGCACGATGCCAAAATTGCGGAAGTAAGTGACCTTGGCCAATTTGTCCCACTCACATGCGAGCACACATCTGCCTCCGAGCCTTTGCAGCGCCAACCTGAAGCCACCTATTCCAGCGAACATATCAGTGAATGTGAAGCTAGCTCTTGGCGGAGGCAAGAAAGTAATCGAAGCCACACCTACAGATATCCCAGGTGGCGAGCACCCATCTGGCTTTTTATGTACTTGCTGGTCATCTTGACCTGCGATCGATAGCAGGGCAGCACGCCATCCCTCGACGAGTACATCATCACAGTATGGAGGGGTCTCGCCTTGAGACTGTAGCCAATGAGTCACAGCTGCCTTGACTTCGCCTTGTCGCACCTTGCTGGTATCACAGGCAGCCTTCTCCAGCAAAGAGACGACTGCGCCATAATCAAATTGCATATTCATCGTTCACGCAGACTTCGAGTCTAATTATCCTATCCTATCGAGGCGAATGTCAATATAACAGAGCGTGCATAGACTCGTAAATCTGCGCCATCTCTTGACAAATAGTGCGCCATATGGTAAGCTATTCTTGCAAGAGTTTGAAAATATTGATGAGGTTGTTAGCATAGGAAGCGATATAATGGTCAGGAAAAATGACATACATAGGGAATCTAAGAACGATCGTTTTATACGTGTTGCAGAACGCAGGACCGGGAAAGTGCTGACAGATCTCAGGTTACTTGGCCAGTGCGCAAACAGAAGGACCTATGACTACTCGCCCGATCAAGTCCGCAAGATTTTCCGGGAGATACGCCGTACCTTGGCGGCCGTCGAAAAGAGATTCGACGAGACCGGAGTCAAGACCCAATTCAAGCTAAGATAGACATGAGGGAGGCTACGCTTATGTGGCATTTTACCGAGCGTGACTATGACAGTAAGAATGTCAAAGACCCTACCGAATCAACGGTGCAGTCTCACGCTGAAGAGTTATCCCCTTTAGAGATTTTCGGCCGAGAAGTGCTGCAGAACGGAGCGGACAATCCGTCCCCCTCTAACCGATCTGGTAAAGTCAAGATGAGTTTTCGGTTGCACGAGCTATCTGGCGTCGCCAAGGAGCACTTCTTGGACGCAATCGGCTTCGACGAGATCGCAGGTCATCTTAGGTCTGCGAGTCAGGATGAGACGCTGAAAAAGGCCAATATATTCCTTCCAACCCCTGAAGACATAAAGAACCCGACCTATGTCCTCAAGGTTCTCACAATTGAAGATTACGGGACTCGAGGGTTGGTTGGCCCAGAACACGAGAAAGAAAAGGAAGCATTCAAACAAGCTTTCCCTGATGTCCCGCATTGCTTTCTAGGCCTATGCAGGACCATCGGGGACAGCCAGAAATCTGGACCAACACCGGGCGGAACGCACGGCTTCGGTAAGTCGGTACTTTGGAAGAACTCTCGAATAAGAACGGTGCTTCTCTACTCCAGCCTTGACCAACCATATATCGAAGGGGGGCACGAGCATTACGCTCGTTTCTTCGGCCAGGTACGCTTACCCGGCCACTACCTGGACGGGAATGCCTACCATGGAGAAGGATACCTCGGCAACCGTGAAGAGAAGCTAACACGGGCTTTCTATGATGAAGCGGCGAGGGAATGCGCAGTCAGGTTGGGAATTCCGATTCGAGACCCCACGCTGAAAGGTACGACAATAATGATCGTCGACTTTGACGACCCTGATCAATCAGACGATGAAGAAACATCAATGAAGACTATCTCAGGTCTCAGGAATAGTGCCGAACGGTACTTCTGGCCGGCGATCGTAACAGGTAGGCTGGAGGTAGATGTGGGTCTCAATGCATCTGGGAGCTCCAGTACCGTAGAGTTAGCTCAGCCGCATCTTAGAAGTGAGCTGCTGCCCTTCATAAAGCTCTACAAGGCGATGGTTGCGGGAGAGACAAACGGGAACAATACTGTGAGGCTTATTGACGTTGACATCCCCAAAGGCCCCGAGGAAGAGGTCAAGGGCAAAGGGCAATTAGCGATCGGAGTGCGCCTGGGTGGCGTTGAGGATGCGGGTGGTATCGCAACAAGAAATACAGCGGCTTTAGTCCGAGGCGCGGGGATGGTTGTCGGATATTGGCGCATACCGCGCCGAGGCTTAGCTGCAAAGGACTATTATGCCATCGCATTGGGTGGCATGGCTTACCCAATCAAGGACGAAATACACGACCAGGAGCACTTCGAAAAGCTTCTAGCCTGGGCCGAGCCGGTAACGCACGACAACTGGACATACAATGCAGAGGCGCTGAAATATTGGCGCGGCTCCCGTACTGCAGTCAGAGAAGTGAGGAACGCCATAGCCCTTGCTGTGTCGGAATTGACTACCACGACGGTCACTCCAGAAGGCGACGCTGCTCCTCTATTAGCAGGAATGTTCCCTCTCACTATTGGCCCAACACCTAGCCCGGACCCGAGAGATATCGGTATCGAGGTCGTGGAAAGCCCCCATCCACTCGATGCCGGCTCGGCTGAGCACCCGCAATACGGATTCACAGTTAAAATCACTGCGCCTCAGCGCAGTAAATTTCGGACCCACCGAAAACCTGACAACTGGAAGGTGCTATGTTCGTATGGATTTTTGGGTGAGGGAAGACGCCGCAAAGTTGTCGAGCAGGTGAAGTCACGATTCACAGCTGTCAGAATCAACAGTGGAAATTGGCAAAAGCTAGCAGATGAGTTCGATATTCATTCAGTTTATCAGGAAGACGTGAAAGACAAGCAGGTGATATACGAACTCAAAGGAGAGACTCAGCCGATGGACTTGAATATGGCTTCTATAGCGAAACATAACCTGGCTGTTGAGGTCTATCGGGGGTACAAGGACTAGCATCGATGGACTGGAAGAGAGACTCATCAGAAGTCCGGGCTATCTGGCCTTATCCTATAAGGGAGAACGCGGTAAAGCTGGATGTTGAAGCCCGCCTGGATGGGGGAACCATGTCTTCGGAGGATTTTCATCAAACGAACTGGTCACCAGGGACAGCCGCTGGCTTAGTAGACGCTAAAGCAGTCTGGGACATCTATCTCCTGGACGTCTCTTGGGCAGAAGTTATGGTCCGCTGTTCGTTCGTGGTGGATGATCCCGCTGGATTGAAAAATGGCGTCCTGCCGCCTGGCCAGGACATCCCGCTGCTGTTTTCGTTGCTGCTGCGTTGCGATAGCACGCGTTGGCGAAAGGCTCTTACGTGCCCCTTCGGCAACGGCTCAGGCAGCGTCGACTTTTCTTTGTCTCGCGCTGACATAGCGGGCGATCTGGAGCTCCAGCCTCTCGTGGTTTTAGCAGCTTCCCCTACCGCGGCAACCGCCGGTTGGGCTAGCCGGAAGGTCGCCAAAGTTGCTACCGGATTCCCAGTATACCTGCGCCCCGACGAACCCCCGGAAGGTCCGGGTAGAGGCATCGAGGTGAAATGGCAGAGATTCGATGATAGCATAGCCAACGCCCTGTACAGCCTCCAAATCATAGATGACCAGAAAGTTCGCATTCTCCTAAATAATCGCCACCCAACGCTTCAGACGGTGATGGACAGCAGAAGCAAAGTCAGAAACGAGAAAACTTTACTCCGGGATTCTTTGTTCTCATTCATTGCTGGGGATGTGTGGCTGCATCTGGCCGATGCTGCGAGTAATTCCGTGCCGGAAGAAGGAGAGGAATTGCCCGAGCTATACGACAAAATACTACGAATCCTTTCGCGCCGATTGGAAATGGACAGGGAGGACATCAAATCGTTATTTGGCAGTGATTCCGACACGCTGGAAAGGGCTAAGCTACACACCCGGCTGCAAAACTATCTATCAGTGGCTGAAAAAGCGGAGGATGTCGTACTAGCTACACCAGCGAAAGTGGCCGGAGGTGATTAAGATGGATATCCCCCTTTTGGAAAACGGTTCAAGTATAGTTGATGCAGCATTCTTATCCTCACAGAACCCATCGCCACCGTCGAATGCGGAAGTGGCCAACGATGACGCGGATATCGTCGGGGTAATCGATGTAATAACAGCTGAATTCATTAAACTCACCGGCCAAAAGACAGAAGACCGGCCTGCTACAGATGCAAGGATGGCGGAGTTCTTGCATCGTGAGCTGAAATTGACACTTTATCAAGCAGCACAGCATAAGTTTTGGCACTATATTGCCGTAGTCAGATGCCCGCAGTATGTTGCCTGGCGTTGGTTCAACGCCAACATGAAGTCTGTGCCAAAGAGGCAATATACAGGGCGGTGGTATAGGAACGCATTCGGAAGGTTGTGGTGGTGGGCTGAGTACACTCGGGACTCACAAGCAGGCAAAGACCAATATGCACGCACTGTAAGAGCCGGGCAAAGTCAGGAGTTCATGAGGAATACGATCGAGAATTCTTTGTGTGGCAATCGCGCCCTGGTCAGAAGCCTTTGTGACGCCGCCTTCCCTGCATCGGGCATCCAAATGAAGGACGAGCAACACAGAGAGCTGGTAAAGCGAGTCAATGCTATGCTGGTGACGACCGCACTCGATGTCCTGCAGCCTAGCGAAATTGACACGGTGGTAAAAGCGGTCGTGGAGGACATGAGCATCTCGGGAGAGCCCTTAGCTACACGAGAAACACCCAGGAAGAAAGGATTTCTCAGTCGCCTAGTGGGACGTCAATAGGTATGACGGATTACACGAAAGAGAGGAGAATAGCCGTGTAGCCACTCTCCTCCGGCAAAGCAAGGGCATTTCTCTACTGGCTGAACCGACTCCTGTGTCTGGTACTTTAGCATTCTAGGTGATACACTATCTAGGGGCAGGTCATACCGCAGAGACACCGGAATACTTAAGCAGCGACCCCCCGTAGAGGAAGGAGGGGCTAAATGAGCAAACGTGAAGACCTGAAGCCTTGGGTAATTGACGCTCTCAGGGCGCACGGAGGTAGAGCAACAATAATAGAGGTCTGCCAGCACATCTGGGAACACCACGAGGGAGAGCTTAAATCATCCGAGGATCTCTTTTATACATGGCAGTATGACGTGCGTTGGATCGCACAAGAGCTTCGGAACAGCGGTGCTCTCAGGCCTGTCCATGGTAGCCGATCCCAACCTTGGGAACTAGCCTAGCTGAATCGACTACTGGGCGATGCTGAGGTATTTCATTAAGTACCTACTAGATTCTGAGGTGATGATGCTGTATCTTCTGCCGATACTACTGATTTAGAAAGTTGTATGATCAATGAAGGCAGGCCACTAATCATTACGGTAGTGAAGTACTGAAGGGGTATGGGGTGAATTAAAATTTGGAAGATAAAATCAGGATTGTCCAAGAGAAGCTAATCCAAATAGCACGCAGAAAAGGGCTAACAAATTATACTGAAGCTGGCTCATGGGTAGATTTAGATATGTCAACAGATGTGGGAAGAATATTGATAGCCCAAATTCTTGATGAAATTAATAGTGATGAAGTCAGCCAGGGGCATCCTATGCTCTCAGCTTTGGTTATCTACAAAGATATTAGCAGACCGGGTTCTGGGTTCTTTCAATGTGCACGGGGTTTAGGAAGGCTTACTGATGACGACGAGGACGGGTTCTGGGCGAAAGAGGTCAAAGCCGTCCATAATTGGTGGTCTTCGCATTAGATGAAGGAATTAGGGATCAATCTAAACTATATATCTTCTAGGCAAAGGCAGTTACCTGATTCCATCATCGAATTATGAGCCGAAGTGCCGAAGCTCAATATATCCGAGTTATCTTGGAGCACGGGTCTCCCAGACCGGTGTCTACATAGGCAACCAGATACAGAGACGCTCGATTGACACCCAGAAAACACTTCATCACAACATAAAAGGAAGTCGGCTCCTAGATCATACTGTTATCGTGTCGCAAGGGCGCGGTGTCCTCAGGCTTCGAGCAGATGCTCCTGTTAAAAATACCGGCAAAACAAGGTATAATAGCTGAAGCCAGAACTACAAAGTGCTGATAAGATTGGATAGGAGGGGAAATGCGAGGGGTTATTTTATATCCAGGTGAGGATGGCTATTGGGCAGTGGAGTGCCTGTGCTTGCCTGGTTGCACATTCCGTCAGTTTGTTAACTCTGCCATTCATGAAAGGGTTAAATCCCCTTCTGAAAAGCAGACAAATCATGGCTGCCCACTTTAAGCGTTAGCTAGCGCCCAGCCTTAACTCATTCTAAGCCCAGAGCAAAGCCAAAAGTGAAGGGGTGAAAAGCACTACTCCATACTGGCGCACGTTGAAAATGGGAGCCGTTATGAATGAAAAATTTCCAGGTGGAGCAGATGCACGGAAAAAACTGTTGGAACAAGAGAGACACACAGCCGTTCAAAAAGGTAAGAAATATACCACTTGATAAAGAGGAAAGGTAATTTATTGTATGCTTATAAGCTTAATTTCAAAGGTCAGGTTTTTCCCCGCAAGAGGGGGGTTAAAATCTACTGTTACCGTTGTGTCAGTGACATTGGTTATAGTGCCTGTGATTGTTGTACCATCTGTTTGAGACCCATACAACTGCTGACCAACCTCTGGATTCGGGATATTCGTAAGTTCCTCTCGATTTATTACCTGTACTAGGTCATCACGGTACGGGCCGTAGGCCTCATCCGCTGGAATGGTAAAGGTTTTCGATTCCCCGATTTTCATCCCCAGAACAGCTTCTTCAAACTTGGGAATCATTTTACCTTCACCCAGAGTAAACTCCAGAGGTTCACCTCCCTCTGATGTATCAAATACGGTGCCGTTTTCCAGTGTTCCGGTATAATTCACCTGGACAATGTCGCCATTCTTCGCTTGTGCCGCATTACATCCTGATATCAGTATCGCTCCCAGTAGAAAAATTCCCAGTAAAACAATATGGCGGTATTTCACCACACTTACCTCCAATTTCTATATTTAGCTCCGGCACAACAAGCCGATGAGCCATATGCACATCCTGGCTATTCTACGCCAGGTATTGCATTCATTTTACACCTCCCATTCGCTGGCTAACAATATTGCTATAGAAATATGAAATAGGCCAGTCCCCGGGTAACTGGACAGTAACATTCACCACTTACATGATGTGAGGCTCACAACCGTGAAAGCTATACTGTCGGTAGTTGTGCCGCCGTTACTATCAGACACCGTTATCGTGACAGTAAGTGGTTCAGTACCTACGGTTGACCAGCCAGGTGCGGTAAAAGTAACTGTAGCGCCCTTTCCAGAGATGCTACCTCCATCAGTTGACCATTCATAGAATAGCTCACCGCCATCTGGATCCGAGGCAGTGCACTTAATTTCATAACTTATACCCTCCCCGACTTTGTATCCCCCAGGTATTTTCTTCAAGTATTTCTGTTCGTATATGTGTTTGGCAGTAACAATTAAGTTCTTAATAATTGGCAGCTTGTTGAACGCTACTTTGATAGACAATGATGCTGAGCCTTCGCCTCCGAACTCATCTGTAACCACCACAGTAATGGTATAATTGCCTATGTCTTCAGGAGCAACCCAGGTGACGGTATCTCCTTTGCCTGTGATATTGCCCCCACTGGCTAACCATTCATAGCTTAAGCTATCGTTATCCGGGTCTGAAGCTTCACAGATGAGCGTGCAATTACCCGAAGGAACAACCCATTCCTTACTGGCTCCGAAATCAACAATTTCTGGCGAACGATTCTCTCTTACAACAATGTTGACCGATTGTGTGGCTGAATTACCATCCACATCAGTCACATTGACCGAGACAACATATTCACCAACTTCATCGGGAGCAACCCAGGTAGCTATGGCTTCTTCGCTTGAGATATTGCCCCCGCTAGCATGCCACTCATAGCTTAGCTCACCACCCTCAGGGTCTGAAGCAACACACTCAACCTGGCAACTCTCTAGAGTAAGAACCAACTCTCGCTCAGCTTGCAAGCTGGTAATAGCTGGAGGTTGATTGGCCGGGACGCAGCCGCCTATGAAGAGGATAGTGACAGCTAAAACGGTTAAGCTAGTTATCCATTTGTTTACCTTAAAGAAAGCTCGTTTCATTTGGGCTCCTACATTTTGTTCGGTCCACCTAATGAGTTATCGCACTCCTGCAGTAATACATACAGCCAATGAGCCATATGCACATCCCGGCTATTCTACGTCAAGTATTGCATTCATTTTACACCTCCCATTCGCTGGCGAACAATATTGCTATAGAATGTAAAACCGGCCAGGCCACGGGGAAATTCTAAACTCAAAGCACTAAATCCTAAACAAATCCTAATATCTAAATTCAAAACCTTTATCCTGTAAAATTCCTCGCCCTTGAAGGGAGAGGTTAGGTGAGGGTGAGTCTTCCCCCTCCCTCTAACTCCCTCCCGCCATATTTGCCCGGGAGAATTGTTAAAGGACTTTGCGGTTAGCCATATTTCTGGATTTTGGTCATTTGATATTGTTTAGTATTTCGGATTTAGGATTTAGAATTTTATCAGGGGGTTGCCACGCTCCGTTCGCAATGACGAAGAAGGAAGTTAAAGTGGCACCAATCGTATGAACGAGTACTGCCTATTGACAACAACAAATATGTTTGCTATTCTTATAATCAGAATCGTTACGAAAAGCCCTCTATGAGGTTCCGTCCTTATGGGGTTCTTTTCTTTTATACTCCAGTTTCTTCCTTAAATCATTCATAAACGCAAGGTAATTCTTAGCCGTTTTTTTCAATAAACTAGAGTATTCATACATATTCGGGACCAAAACACATCGCAACTTCTCTATCTTACGCAGATAGTTAACCAGTTTGCCTATATCCTATCCCCCATCATTACAAGGGTCAATATCAGTCGGTTAAACACTTCGTTATATTGTTACCACAAAGGGAAGCAGCAAAGCAATAGCATAGAACAGGTCAAACCAGATAATACTGAGCACGGCAGCTATCTTTATTAAGATAACAGCCGGGAAACCCAAAACAGCCAGAGGGTTGTGCCTCCAAGCCGCCTTCGAGTAACGCCACAAGCTATCGGCATCTCCACTGCTGGGGAATGCATGCATCCCTATGGATATACCCAACCAGTACAATGGGATAGCGACGGCAGTGGAGGAAACATTTGACGCAATGGAAAATATGAGGAGGGCGACAGCCGTGTTAACGATAAACGGAGCCACGCAGATTAGAAAACCAGCCCCATAACTGTGTACCGGGCCGTGAATAACATATCCAGCAGGATTGCCCGGTCTAAAATAGCAGGTCTTATAGACACGAACACCGGCGAGGCTGCAGAAAAGCCTGTGTCCTGCCTCATGGACTATGACACCTGGAAATGTCAATATGGCAATCAGTGTTCCGGGAATAAAAAGCATCGCCCAGATTCCTTGTTACCTGTCATAACCTGTTTAGAACCTCAGCTGCCCCGATTATTTTTGTGAGCAGCTAAGGCGAGTATAATGCCTGTTTAATACGGCTGCTTAACCTTCCCTGGTAACAGTCCTCTGCTTCATCAGCCACATATTGTATCGATACATACTACTATACCATGGCTCATTCACCAACCTAACTCTGTCTATCGCCTGAATGCTATTCTGAACAGCGTGAAGACAACTGTACAGTAGGCAACCTAACTGTCTCATACTCTCAGGAAGATTGCTTTGGCATTTCGTGCCTCACGCTGCTTTTCCAAGTTTGCTCTTAAGAGTATTTACCCAGCTTTGCCTCTTCGCGAGCAAGAAGAATCTCAACAGAGCTGGCCAGGCAAAATGGACTTCCGTTTCGGCCTATTTCAGCCTTTTCTGTATCTTGCGCCATGAATCTGTGATGAGAAAACTCTCCTCCATATTCTCAATCATCCTGACAAACTTGTTCATAGGTACTGAGAATGTGAGTACATTGTTGGGAACAAAAGGACGCGCTGAAGGGTCGAACATTCCGATGACTCCTCTGGGGCGGGCGGAATCTCTTTCAAGATACGGGTAGTGGACAATTGTGGAACAGCCCGAGCCAAAGGGAGTGAATACTGCATCTTGCTCAGCTTCATCAAAACGCGCCAGAGTAAAGAGCCCCGAGAGAACATCGGGCTCCGCAAAGAATATAACAACTTCCGGGTCGTCTGACTCCTCAAGCTTGTCCCATCTTTTAAATACTATGAAGCGTCCCGGTGCTTTGAACGCAGGCGAGTGTTTCATTATTTCCTTGACCAGTTCCGGAGATTTGCAATAGCGCTCACCGGTCAACTTACCAGGGATTCCGTAGGAGAGGAAGTATTCAAAGTCTGGCATAATCCCTTCTGTAAAGCCAAGGTATCGTTTGCCCCCAGGACAGCCGACTGAGTCCGCATTAAGACACAAAGACCTCCCCTTCCTGACCTCCGATAATATCCCAATCAGGCACCCGGGCACCGAATCGGGCTCGACCAGCCTGGCATGTCCTTCTTCGTTGGTATAATAGAAAATAACCGGGAGTTCCGCACCGTCAAAATACTTTTTCCAGAGCAAGATGAATTTCTCTATGATATGTTTGTTCATATGGAAACTAAGCAGTCACGTTTTCCCTTTTGTCGATGCCGGCCAAGCTGCGGGCGAGCCTCTGCTTGAGGTCCATATCCGTCTCGCGCTCAATCATAACTTTCTGTGCCTGAGGCGAGCCAGCTCCATGCAGCGACTCTGTGCGATAACTGGGAGCCACCTGGCCAAAAGTCATGGAGTGGATGAGCGTCAACATGCGGATTCGGTGCTCTGTAGGTACATCAGGTATTCCCTTCAGGTATTTATCGATATATTTGCCCATCACAGGGTGCCTGAAGTCTTTTTCGGAGGGCAGCGTTACCAGAATACCGCCGGCTATGTCCTCGGCAAGCCGGCAAAGCTCGTAGGGAAACCGCGTCACATTATGCTTACATACATTGGCTAAAAGGATGTTGGACTGGTAGTTGCCGGACATAGTCTGCCACCCCTCGTAGGCACAAGCTAATCCGCAGGCATGTATCGTTTCAGCGAGGTGAATCATCTCCCCAAGCTTCTCCCTGATGTGAGGGGCTCTGCGTGTCCCGTTGTAATCAGCCATCGAGGCCGCCGCTCCAATAAGCACATCAGCTATGCCCGGCTTACAACCGCCGTAGCTCTGCCGGTGATAAGCGGCGAATCTCTCCACCATCATAATGGCAAATTCGATCTCCCCGCACATGAAAACCCTGTCCCACGGGACAAAGACGTTGTCCAGGATAGTCAGTGTCTCCTGTCCACCGAAGCTGTAGTTACCGACATCGATGTCACCATCCTCGAGCTTGCGCGTATCGCAGGACTGTCTTCCATAGATGAGGTGTACGCCTTCAGCGTCTGTTGGTATAGCACAGCTCAGGGAATAGTCCTCATCGCCGTCCCGCATTCTCAGGGTTGGCATAATGAGCATTTCATGTGAATTTGTGGTTCCCGTTTGACTTGCCTTTGCCCCCCTTATGATGATGCCGTCGCTCCTTCGCTCTACCACATGCACAAACATGTCCGGGTCAGCCTGCTTGCTGGGAGCCACCGCCCGGTCGCCCTTGACATCGGTCATGGCACCCTGGACACAGAGGTCATTCTGTTGAACATACTCCAGCCACTCTTTAAACCTGTGGTGATACTTGGTTCCGTGCGCCTGGTCAATTTCGTAGGTGGTGCTAAAAACAGCATTGATGGCGTCAAGACCAACACACCTCTGGAAACAACAGCCTGTCCTTTGTCCCAGCTCCCTCTGTAATCTTACCTTACTGACCATATCACCGGTGCTCTTGAAGAGAGAGTTAAATCTGTTTACCTTCTTTCCGGTAAGCACCGAGGCCGTGGTCGCCAGCTCCTTGTTCTTGGGCTCGTGAGCAAGCTTGTAGGTCATCGCCACAGCGTTGATTGATGGCCTGATAATAGGATTATCAACCCAATTCTCCACCTTTTCACCAAGTAGATAGAGGTCCAGTTTCAGCTTACGCAGACTCTCGAGGTACTCTGCAGCGGTTTTCAATGGCATGATACATCACCTCCCTTCTCGTCTTTTTTGCTTGACTTCGGCTTCTCCTTAACAACATGGGAATAAGTCGACCACAAATATAACACATTGATTATAGCACCACTAATCTGCCAGCAGCCTGAGGGACGAATGTTATTCTAGTCCACTATTCCGGGGAACAAAACGTCAGATTGTGTGCGTTAGGCTTCATGGTCTCTCACTCTACTATTATCTTGTCGTGATAATCCCCCACCACTTTTATCTCCCAGTTAACTGTCTTGATTACCAATCTCCTTCCTTACTTTTCCTCGTCCTTTAATTTTGATATCCGAATGAAATCAGTTGCTTCAATTCTGCCGTATTTCATGACTTTATCAATCAGGTCTTTGCTCCACAGGCTATTTTCGATAACATGGGTGAGCTCTGTGGTATCAAGCTGGGAAACTTCTGCCCATTTGCCTGCTTCTGTTAGTGAGAATCCCGAAACTGTGCCCGAAATGCAACGGCAAAGGGGAAATCCCCAGAAAAGACTTACCCCCGCTTATGAAAGGCGCTATTGGAGTTCGCCAGACTGAGGAGTGTCCTGTCTGCCACGGCGTTGGTTATATTGAAGGCTGATATTGCAAAGTATCCCTCAATCCCTTGTATTTGTTGACACGACTCGCGAAAACTGCCGTCTCCTATCCGAGGACACTGAATAATTCGCCTGATTGTTAAACCTGTAACTGTGTTCCGAAGGAGAGGGCTCCACTGGGACACTGAATAACGCAAGCTTCACAGGCTTCGCAGAGTTTTGGATATTTGATTACCACCTTCTTGTGCTCACCGTCCCCTATCTCATAGACCCCTCTAGGGCAAACGTCATAGCATATTCCACAGGAGGTACAGTTGGTTTGGTCAAGAATTATCTTGCCCTGTATTATTTTGGCTCGCCCACCGAAATCTACCGGGCCAATCCGCCCAATGCCGAGTTTATCCAGCAGAGGGTCAAGGTCACTCTTATAAAGCGGAGTTACTCCGCCAAAATCGGCCCCGATTACCACGACAAGCCCCATAGCCATGAAAAACACATCACGGACATATGCTGTTTGTCCAGCCCCTAAAAAAACATATCCCATAAGTCCTGCCCCTACCAGTGCCTCCAGGAAAAGCAGTTTATGCCAGCCCACTTTGCCTGGAATCAGGGGATAGAAGCCGTAAATCAGGAATACTAGTCCCCAGCCTAGCACCACGAATTCGACAAGCCAGGCTCTAAAGAAGATGGCCAGGATTACCAAGATAGTGAGAAGTATAGGTGAAGAGACACCGAGGCCGACATCCAGTCGGTCAATGAGAGTCCACTTAACACGACGCATGGTGTCAGTCTTCTTGAGTCCATTGGCTACATATTCGGGGATGTCCCTGGCGTACACGGGGCCAAACTTGCAGTTCCAGCCTATTTCCTCCTTAACTAGCCTAGTGTCAACGCCCGGGGCAGCAAGCTGAGGCAATATCAGCATTCGGTTGGTGACCTTGTTGCCAATCCCCGAAGTTTTGACCACTGAGATTACGGAGTGGGCAGTAAAGCTACCACCTTTGGCGGCACACCAGACATTTATACCGCCTGTAGGAGCCACCAATAAATAGCAATCCAAATCCTTCAGGTATCTTGTTAGCCTCTTCACAGTAAGGTCAAAATTAGCAGTGACAAAGACGGGGCTGCTTTCGTCAGGATGGCCAAAAACCCTCAGCCCAGGCTCCACGGAGAGCGGCAGTAACCGAAATAGGGTCCCTATGGCTGTTCTGAAAGTTTCTTTAGCTCCCACTTCAGTTACCCTTTCCTGGCAACATATAGCGCGAAGGAATCAAGGGAGCTTCTCCTTTCATGAATGACTTTGAATCCAGCGTTGCTCAGAAGACTCTTGATATCTCTCAGTACTTTAGTTGACGTCTGCGTCAGGATATAGGTTATTACCGCTAGGGGGATACGAACCAATAGGTGTAAGATGCGCTTCCACAGCAAATTTGGCATCACTTCGTCAGCGACAATAATGAGCCCGCCAGGTCTTAAGACTCTGTAGGCTTGTCCCATCACATACCTCTGCTCATCAAGATATAACTCACTAAACACTAGGGTACTCACAACCTTATCGAACGTCTCGTTATCGAAGGCTTTATCCATCTCAATAGCGCCCATCTCTTGAAGTTGAATCTTACCAGCCAAATTACGTTCCTGTACTTTCCGCCTAGCTATAGCCAGCATTTGGGACGATATGTCAAAAGCGGCTACCGAGGCCCCCTTATCAGCGCAGGATATTGCCAATGTTCCTGTGCCGCAGCCGATTTCAAGAACTTCATCACCAGCATTGATATAGTTCTCCACGATTTCACGCTGAATTCTCTTGCTGTGTCCCAGGGTGAGCATGTTGATGCCCCTATCATAGCGCTGGGGCGCCGATTCAAGGACCCTCATGAAAACGTAACTTGCCATTTTCGCCTCTGGGCACATTGTAGTGACTCCACCCCCAATGAAACAAGCGGTAAACTGATGTGCTATTGTGAAATGGATAATTTGCGGCCTATTAGCCTGATGTATTACGGCAGGTTTTATCTCTTACCGCACATTACGCTAGTTTGTGCAGGCTTGTGGGAGCTTTATCGCTGCTTTCCAAAGTTTGGTATAAAAGAGTAAATATTCGCTATTCTCTTAGCTTCTAATTGCTTTTGCCGTGAAACTCATGTTAGCCGCCGTTGTCACACCTATGTTTTCTTATACGCTTCTAAGAAGTCATTCCTGGGAATACCAGCTTGAGTGCAAATCGTTCATAGCGTGGAAGCCTTTATCTTCCGATGATTAGGCATGGTCAAAGGAGTTTTGCTCCCATTGGGATTCTCCCGCAACATAGAAATATGCTCCTTTTCACGCACAACATTGAAACCAAGATTTTGCAATGCCTTGACCACTCTCTCCTTTGGAGCATCAACAGGAAACTTCCTCATCAAACCTAGACCCCGGCTTCGGCAATGAATGCCTCAAGAACCGGGGGCTCAACATTGAGAACCTCGTCTCCAAAAGTCTCAATGTGAAAGCGAATGGCTGACTTCACATCTGAAAGTGCCTCTTCATAGGTATCTCCCTGTCCAACCACAACTCCCTTAAGCCCCAAGGGATAAGCCACATAGCCATCAGTATGTTTTTCCACAATAATCTTCAATTGCCGCATTTAACTACCTCCCTGGAACTGATGCAGGATAGCACTGATGTATATGAACCCTCAGTTCACCTAACCTGCTCCAGCCTCTAAAATCCTATCAAGCTACTACGGTAGCTGTCAAAACTATTATACAACTAACAAGTATAAATGCTTAGTATTTACCCAGCTTTGCCTCTTCGCGAGCAACGAAGAAGTTGAGAAAGGGCAGACTTGTTCACCTGTGCTTCTTGAGTGTAATCTTCATCCAAATGTCCGTTAGCTCCATCTGATAACTATCTTTGAATTCTGTTTGGTCTAAAATATCTTTAATTTCGCTCTCGTACTCTTCCCGGGCGAAACCATGAAGTCCAGCGACTTTAATTCCAATTCGGTAAACCAAAAAACCATATTCCCCTCTTATTCTATCAGCCTGGTCTTTAAAGGCATCGGGACACCCATCATATATCCAGGCTTCCTTGCCAATTTTTAGAACACGATAACATTCATCAAACACCCTGGCTGGTGTCTTCCAATGATGTAAAGAGCCGGTACTAACGATAAAGTCTATTGAATCATCCTCGAAAGGAAGGTCAGCAGCATTGCCAAACTCAAATTGAGCATTTTCGACACCTCTTGCATGACGTCTGGCAATCTTGACCATTTGCCGGCTCAGGTCGATGCCATAAACCTGTAGACCTGGTGTCCTCTTTGCAATCTCTATTGATAAATAGCCTGTTCCCGAACCTAAATCAAGAATAGTCCCACTTCCCATCTTTTCAACTATGTCATTAGCTATCTTTGTTTCAGGCTTGCGAAGAACCCTTGCTGCCGTCGCATTGTAGACTATGGCACCAGGAGTTGGAATTGCTTCATGCCTCTTCTGTACATCCCTGATGAATTTCGTTAGCGACATATCACTCCTCCGGTCATCAGTTCTTCCTAATTCTTGGGGCTCAAGCGGTCTAACCTAGTAAGCATCGGCCCAGTCCATATAGAAAAATCATGGCAGCCGCTGTAGCAATCGACATATATCGGTTAGCGATGTTTGAATTTGGCTTTCAGAGCCTCGGCCTCTTGTCGCCTTTGCAATTCTTCTTTGGAAAGGGGTTGACAAGACTCAAGCTGCCCGTCCTGAATTGTTATAGAGAAAAGTGCATGGCATTTCCAGCACGTGTAGGGGCCTTCATAGTCTGGGCTGACAAATGATATGCGGCTTTCTGCTGCGCAACTGGGACATTTTATTATCGATACTGTCATACTGTAACCTCCCGATCACAATTGAAGACTATGGTGGCCAGGAGTATAACACATCTGTCAGTGAACTCTCATTGCCTAGGCCTGAGAGATCCCAAAATAACAAATCGCCCTATTGTTACTCAACTCAACAACTAAGCTCATACCTGGTGGTATCCAGGAACCAGTAATTATCCCGGCTGATAGTCCTGCTCTCAATCAGTTGTATTCGTCTATTATTAAAGATAGGACCGCCGGTCACCAGAGTGTGATATTCACCGTTTTCTCCACAAATGTCAATGCCTCTCTTCTTTAAGTACTCCATGAATGCCTTATCTACTCGTCCACCAATCCAACATTCATCGATTAGAGCAGATTTAGCACTGACGATAACTGCTTCAAACCCGTCATCGATAAAGCTGGACAATATCTCTTCTGTACTCTTACCCCAGAGCGGCTCAATCGCCTGAATACCCAAATCACCGCAAACCCTTTCTACCCAGTCCTTGTGCTCTTGAAGATATATGTCACCAAAAACCATCCCCTCGACACCGCCAGGAATTAGACTTCGCACTGCCTCCTTGAACTCTTGCTCATACCCATCTCGGGTAGTTTCCCTCTGTAGAAGAGGGATTCCCATAGCTTGACTTTGCAGTTGAATCAACCTGGCTTCTGTGCCATGAAAACTTACTCTATGGAACTCCCTGGAGATGAAGTTCACCAGGTGAGAAATCTCGTATCCTTTATCTATTGCCTCATGCACGGCGAAGCAACTGTCCTTACCGCCACTCCAGGATGCAATGTAGCTCACAGGTTTAATTATAGTGTATTTGCCAAATTGAACAATCCGCTATTTTTGGGCAATCAGGTAATAAAACAAGCGTCTGTGTGTGTAGCTATTAGTCCATGCCCAAATGTCAACGGTAAATACCTTCTGCTCGTAATATTCCGTTTCCCAGGAGCGTTTATAGGTAACGGTTATCTCGGTTTCACCCACCTTTAGCGCCTGGAACCGGTAATACTGAGTCCCACCGGCACCAAGCAGATGTGGATGTGAAGTCACGCCAGAAAATTGAGGCAATGCTGCCCAAAGTCAAAGAATACATAAGAACGGAAATTACTAAGCCTGATCAAAGGAGGATTTTTGAACTGGTCGAAGTTCTGGAGACCCCCAGATGAGCCATGCTGCCTTATCTTCCACAAAATCTCATCCGGTATGGGAGGCTCTTCAGGAATTTGACCAAGCATGTTCTTCTCCTTGAGTGCCGCTACCACCCTCTCGTGATTTTCAACACAAGCCTGCATTGCATCTTCGACTGCCTGCTGGGCCTGTCCCTGCACGCGCTCATGCACTTCAGCCAAAACCATCAGGTGATAAGCTGTTGCCTGGCCAATCAGCTGGTCAACAGTGGTGTCATTGCCCAGCCCTCTGGCAATCTGTGATATTTCTTCACCCAAATTGCCTAGCCGTTCAAATTCCTTTAATTCCTCCTGTAGCCTTATGGTTTCATTTTCTTCTGCGCATACTCTAGTCCTGTTAAGCTGCTGCTGCATAAGCCTCAGATTGAGCCGAATAGCTTCTTCTGGGTCGCCCTGTGCTAAAGAACACAGGGCTGTCTCCTGGCAGGTCCTTGCTCTTTCTCTGGCTTGAATTAGGATACTCTGGGCATTTTCAGGGGCACCGGCAATACTATCATCCAGGACTTCTACGTGCTTTGATGCAGCAAGAGCTACCACTTCTGAGGTGTTAATACCCTTTTCCCTTGCCCGTTCCATAGCCTGTGTTGCAATAGCCAGGCAGTTATTATATCCATCGGCTGCCTCAGTGGTCGCTCTAACTTTGTTCCTGGCAAGCATTGCGTCCATCTCAGCCAGTCTCTCTTCGGCGTACTGTAGAGCCTTTTGGACCCTGGCTTCTTTTCCAAAGGTAAACATCAGGCTAAGCTGCTCAGCCCATCTATCTGCGAAGTAAAACGGGCTGTCCGGGGTAATACCCGGGGCAGGAAGCTCCTCATCTTCTTGGGCGTAGACTGTTCCACTAAAACAGAATGTAAGAGACAGTATGCAGATAAGTAGAACGATACTTAGCTTTTTCATTTCTTTCACCTCCCTACTCTATGATTAATAACGCAATCCGGTCATAATTGTTACACTTTGCACCAGCGTGATGAGGTCAATTTTGCAATAATTGTGAAAAAAGAGGCTGGGCAGTAGAATCAATTCGAACTAACGCAGCGCCCGGCAGATGCTGTGATTAATATGGTGACAGGGGGAACGGTAAATGGCAGGACTATGGTTGCCCGTTCCCCGGGCCTTTTGACTCTGGCTTCAGTATCCTCCCCTTAACATCATCTGGAATTTCATCTGGAAGAGGCGGCTCCTCGGGAATGTCATCCAAGGCACCTTGCTGCTGCAGGCCTTTGACTGCCTGCCCATGACCCTCTATGGAGACCCTCATTGCTCTTTCTACAGCCTCCTTCGTTCCTTCGGGGAAATGGCTATAAATAAAACCTAGAACCTCTAGCTGACTTGCTGTAGCTCTGGCATTCAACTCATCAACAGTTCTGGTATCGTAACCCATCCCCTTAGCGATTTCGGAGATCTCCTCGCCAAACCTGCGTAGCTCTTCAAACTGCGTGAGAGCTATCTCCGCCTCTTCGACTGCGCCTTCCTCTGATTTGGTTTTCGCTCTTTCCAGTCTACCTTGCATAGTCTCCAGGTTTATCTCCGCAGCTCTGTCTGGCTTTTGTCTCGCCAAGGCTCGCAACGTTTTGACGTGCCCATTAATAGCTATTTCTTCTGCATTCCAGATAGCATCTTTGGCCGGTTCTGGAACGCTATCCTCAAGCCCATCGAGTGTGGACAGATGTCCTGATATGGCTAAGGTAACCGTTTCTAGCATACTGGCTGATACCTCGCTATCCTTCGCGTGCTTTGCCCTTTCAATGGCCATGTTAAGGTTTCTCTCATATCCAGTGATGGCAACACCTATTTCATCTGGCCGCTTGTCGGCTACGGCTTCTATTTCCTTTAAACGCATGCCAGCGAATTTTAGCTCAAGCTCCGTGCCAGCACTGTCATCAATAGTCAGCACTCGTCGAATCTGCTCCGTACTGAGTTTCACCGGGTATAAGGTGTCGCCGGGGAGGCTGTCCTGCGCAGCATAAGCAGTACCTGCGACTGAGGCAAGAACAACTATCATTAAAGAAACGACGACTGCCATTCTTTTTAACCAGACAGTGTTCCAGACTTGTCTCACATTAGACCAGAAGCCAAAGCCCCATGTTCTCTCCGCCGCTCTCCCAGTGTGTATGTGCTCCATGAGGTAGACTCGTGTCCTCATCTTAAAAGCATTGGAGGGTTTGACGTCTGGCGGCTCCTGAATGCGTAAGGCAATCCTCAGCAGTGGTTCCAGCTGCTGGCGCATGGAAGGATAGCAATCGAGACAATCTGCCAGGCTGGCTTTTCCCGCCTTGATGTCCTCAATACACTGGGCCAATATGTCTTCTATCCTTTTCATTGCCGAACCTTTTCCAGGATTTTCCTTAGTCTTACAAGTGCACGGTGCAAAATGACCCTTATAGCTCCTTCGCTTTTGCCCAGGGAAGAGGCAATTTCGGGATAGGAGAAACCCTCAATTAAGCGCATCAAGATGACTTGTTGCTGGTCGTCAGGGAGCTTCAGGATTGCCCTACGCAGTTGTTGCTGTTCAAAGTGGGCTTCTGCCGGGAACTCTGGGCTTGAGTAAGTTTCATCAGCCGGGACTTCAAAGTCAAGGTATACACTCTCCTTTTTTGACCGGTAGAAATCAACAACCAGATTGTGGCTGATTGTCATCAGCCAGGCGAGAAATGGGCTTGACGTCTTTTTATATCTGCGAATTGCCTGCCACGCCTTGAGGAAAACCTGCTGGGTCAAGTCCTCGGCATCGACAACATTGCCTACCCGGTAGTAGATGTGTCTGTAAACCCGATCAACATGCATGTCGTACAGTCTCCCGAAGGCATCGGCATCACCATCTACAGCTTTACTTATCAGCAGATCGACATCCGATGCAACTTCGTTATTTCTATCCCTCGGCAATTATCTTTCCTCTTTAATTAACGAATGAATACAAGAAGTGTTACAGATAAGTGTGTGATCAGCAATCTTCAAAGAATACAGAACGACAATAAGCAGCTAACAATTCTCCCCATAGCCAATTTTAGCATAGTGTGCCATGAAAACTTACTCTATGGAACTCCCTGGAAATGAAGTTCACCAGGTGAGAAATCTCGTATCCTTTATCTATTGCCTCATGCACGGCGAAGCAACTGTCCTTACCGCCACTCCAGGATGCAATGTAGCTCACAGGTTTAATTATAGTGTATTTGCTAAATTGAACAATCCGCTATTTTTGGGCAATCAGGTAATAAAACAAGCATCTGTGTGTCAGCTATTAATCCATGCCCAAACGACTTAAAGGAGAGTGTTTACTAACCTCCCCCCTTTATCCCCCTCTCTTACCTACACTCCCCCTTCCATTGCTAATGGAAGGGGGTCAGGGGGATAGGTTGCTAAACAACCTCTTAAAGCATTATTTTATATCAACGGTAAATACCTTCTGCTCGGCAGATTCCGTTTCCCAGGAGCGTTTATAGGTAACGGTTATCTCGGTTTCACCCACCTTTAGCGCCTTGAAATGGTAATACTGAGTCCCACCGGCGCCAACCAGACCTGGCGCCTTTGCATCGGGATTATATTCCTCTTTTTCCAGGCTAATCATATTCTCATCGTAACTTGCCTCCCAGCCATAACCGGTAGTAGGGTTTGAGTCCAAAGCGATAGTAAACTCCTGGTTAACGGTGGTGTTTATCACCTGCTCGGAATTAGTGTAGGCCGCTACCCCACCACAGCCAGCTATCAGAGAGACCGCCAGTATTGATATCACAGCCACAGTCGCAAATCCTTTCATTGGAACCTCCTTCTTTTAATGATTAATTCCTCTTCCTTCATTTATTACCTCCTTCTTTTATTGCCTCTAACTACTATAACGCTCCAACCTTAAAAAGGTTGCATTTTATTCCATTAATTTCTTTAATTTTTTCAAGCCTTGATGAAGCAAGGATTTTATAGTCCCTTCCCGTTTCCCTAAAATTTCCCCTATCTCCTTGATTTGTTTGTTTTCAAAAAAACCTCAGGGTAATTACATCCTGATACTTAATGGGTAATTTAGATATGTTTTCATGAAGAAGCAGGAAATCTTCGTGTCTTCTTAATTCCTCCTCAGCTTCAATAACTTCATCAATCGAGGGATTTCTTCCAACGAAAACATCTCGTGCTTGCCTTTCCTGAAGTAGCCAGTAATTTGGTTGATGGCGATTCGATAGAGCCAAGAAGAAATTTGTAGCTATTTTACCATAGCAAGATGCCTATGCACCCAGTTTGATATGGGAAATGCAGGTTAATTAGCTTCTTTGAACTCTGCTCCATACATTCAGGGCTTCAGGTGTTTTTCAAGCTCCTGGAACTGGGGGAGCTGCATGGGCTGAAATAATAGATAGCTCTGGACAGGATAGCGTGTGCCTCCTTTATGCGTTGCCTCAAGACCTACTATTAAGTCATCCAACTGAGATGCGGGCAAGGAAAATGCCATCTCGTGGTCCTGGGTAAGCCCGAGCACCCTTTCGCCCCTGCCAGGATGAATGAAGCAGGCTTTTCCCTGTTTCAATGGCCATATCATCTCGCTGGCACAGGTAAACCCCAGGGTTGTCTCAGAGGTAACAACCCCACCCCTTTTATAGATATAGCCCTGGGCGAGCCTCATCATTTGTGCCGGATTGCCATATATGACCACTACATCCGGGTCGAGTTTCGTCCTTGAAAGGGGGGAGATATAGAGCCGTTCAAATCGCCCTGGCTCCATTATGGTCATTTTCTCAAGGGTTTTTAGAGCAGCCTCTTTTGTCTCAAAATAACCCATGCTCATGAGGAAATCTACCATTACATCTATGTTTTCAGGCTGTCTCCAGCCAAAGCCAACAAGAGCTGGAATACAATTTATGTCACCTTTTTCAATCCCCATAGACCATTTCCATCTCCGGGCAAGACTTGTTGCCTGGCACAGGGCAATCTTTATCCCCATGCTTGAGGGCGTCATGGTATTCTCAGGAAATGCATCTCCCTTTTTTAGGAACTTCACACCTAAAGGAAATGTGTCCAGCCTTAGATACCTATCCAATTGCTCCTCTTTTGCCTTCCATACATCTTGTGCCATAGTTACCTCCTTATTATTTTTCGCCTTTTTGGCGGTTCCTTTCGTACAGTATTATCTCTGCAGCCAGCCTGGCAGCGGTACCAGCAACCTTTGAACAATGTGCAAACATCTTAGCCTCAGCGGCTTTTTCCAGCTCTGACGGGTCATATAGATTAAAGGTTCTGCCCATAAGGTGCTTCTGGATATCATAGCACCGGCATGACCCATATTGTTCCACAAATCTATCATGAAGTTTCTTAACCATCATATATGACCTCATGGGTTTAAACATGTCAGGAAAGTCCTTCTTTTCCCGGCCAAAGAGGTAACTAATCGCCATGGCACCGCCAACCAGGGCACCGCACGAACCATCGCCGGTTAAGCCCAACCCATCCGCAAGCCCACTTGCGCTTCGGAACACATCATCATTTTCAATGTCTAAGGCATCGAAGATGCCCGCAATGGTAGTCTGGGCACACCCGGTACACTTCATCTCGTATTTGCGGGCAGACTCAAACGCCTTCTGTAATATAGCATCCCACGACTCTTTCATGACTACCTCCCTCAATTAATAACCAGTTACTGTTTACCCAGCTTTGCTTCCAGCTCCTTTTGCCGCAAAGCCATAGTCACATCACCGCGAGTCCTCTCGATAATGCCCCGGATGGCATCTGTAGTTCGTCTTAAGCCATGGGTGATGATTTCGGTGAAATCCATGGTCATCAATGTGCCATAAACGTCGTCCATAGCGTTTAGCAATTCCTCGCAGCGGGAGAAATCATCTCTCCTCATGCTATCCAATACATAGCGCCTCAATTCACCCACCGCCTCACCAAGTCCGTTGAGATAGGCTGCGTAATCAACGCCTACTGTCTCAGGTTTAGGAAGCTTGTCCCCGGCAATTAAAGCGAAGGTGATGCTCCCTTCGGCAAACTCCTTTTTAGCATCATGAACGAATCCTGAATAGAGCAAACCGGGATGGTCACTGAGGCTATCATTTATCTCCTGAACCAATTTGTAAGTTGAGTCAAGAATTTGTCTTGCCTTATCCTGCTCCTGACGATGAACAGCCCTTATGGCATTGGCGCTATTGCGAATTATCTGGCGGCAGAGGCGCAAAGCCTTCTCCCGGGCTTCATCCTCAGCGGTGAAGTAGGAGCGAATCTCTGCGGCAATAGCTTCTAACTCGTCTGATAACCCTGGCATTTTCTTTTTGCTCTCTTTATCTGGCTGACCAATTGTCTGGTGGCTTTGCGGACATCCGGTTTGCCTAACACAGCGTTAATCACAGCGACACAATCAGCACCAGCAGCGATTACCTCGCCAACATTACTTTCATCAATGCCGCCGATAGCCACCAGTGGAGACGATATTGCCTTTTTGACCTGCTGGAGCATATCCAGCCCAACAACCACCGCCCCTTCCTTGCCTCTCGTGGGGAACATCGAACCTACAGCAATATAATCCGCCCCTTCATCACTCATCTCGATTGCCCGTGATACCGTGGTAACCGAGCTGCCAATTATTTTATCGATGGGCAATTCTCTCCGGGCAATATGAACCGGCAAATCTTTCTGCCCCAGATGGAGACCATCAGCATCAACTGCCAGTGCTAAATCAAGATAGTCGTTGACGATGAATAAAACGCCTGACTTGGCACATAACTCCTTAAGCCCTTGGGCGATAGGCAGCAATTCCCCCTTGTAGCTCTGTTTATCCCGGAGCTGGATAACCCTGGCTCCTCCTTGAACAATCTCGCCAGCTACCTCCAGTTCGTCCCTGCCAGCCAGAGCCTGCCGGTCCAGAATGACATAAAGCCCGGTCAACTGTTTTACCTTATCCTGCCGTGTTAGCTTAGCCACCATCGCTTTTTCCACCGAATAAAGGCTGAACCTCGCCTGCTCGAATTTCACCGCATCAAGCCTGGAGCTTAACCCTGCTAACTTGGCCAGTTCCTCCAACACCCGCAGCGACTCCTCCACCCTGTTAGCATTGGCTTCGACCAGGCTAATTAAATCGGGGTAGGACTGCTTTTCTTCCTTGAGATTGCTTCGCCTTCGGCTCGCAATGACAGAGGAGGGGCCCGCAGTGGCATTTTCTTTGCTAATGCCGACATCGTGTTCCGAGTCCCTTTCCTCCAGAAGAATTATGCCCAGTGACCTGCCGGCATCGGCCAGATTGTGACGGATAGTCCTTAACTGCCGGCTCAATGCGGCGTCATTTAAAACGAAGCGGGCAACATCTTCCAGAACGCGCAACCCTTCAGCAGAGCGGTTAAGGTTGGCATCAACTATACGAAGCGGTTGGTGAGGCATTCTGCAAATCCTTCAGCGGCTCGGGCATCACACCTTCTCGGGCTGCCTGTATTTCCTCCTTAAGCTGGGAAGGCATCTCTTCACCCATTTCCTGGAACTTTTTCTCCGCCCAGCGACCGATATTGCGAGGGTCTTTGTAATAATCATCGCTGGGATGCGATGACGGCTCGCCACTCTCTTCCCATACAGTTTGTAGTGACTTGTGATAAGCGAAGCTTGATACGGTACGGGATAAACTAGCACTGCCACAAAAGTGACAGGCAGGGGTAACAGACTCCGAGACGCTCCTTACCAGAACGCTGGTCTTTTTATGGCAATTATGGCAGATAAACTCATAGATTGGCACCTTGCCTCCTTGTTAATCCTCTCCTTTCTTTAGTGGCTCGGGCAAGTCCATTACCTCTCTTCTCTTTTGCTCGATTTGCTCAACAGGCCACTCCCCCCTCTCCATCCTTTCCGTTATCTCCTCATAATCAGGGGGGGCCTCCTCACCACCAGTCATTCGCTTGTTCCACTCAATTAAAGCGCGGGGGTCATTTCGCATCATCCCCTCAGTCAAGTTCTGGTCAGAAAGTATATCGTCATAAACATCCTTGCAGGTCTTATGCATAGCGAAAGTGGAAAATATTCGCTTAAGCTCACCCCCGCAGTGAGGGCAACCAGGAGCATCTGAAGAAAACTTGGGGTGATATAAACTAACCTTACGGTGGCAAGAATTACAACGGTATTCGTAAACTGGCATAGCTAATCAATGAAGATTTTACCACATTGTCCCCAAAAGCTAAATCAAGCCTGCTCTTTCATATGACTAGTGGCACATGCTCTCTTTCTGTCATTGCGAGGAACAAGATTCCTCGTTTTACTCGGAACAGGCTCCGCAATCTCGTTGCTGATACTCCCGGGCAAATATGGCGGGAGGAAGATAGAGGGAGGGGGAATTTCACCCTCACCCTAGCCCTCTCCCGTCAAGGGAGAGGGGATTTCTGCTGAGATTGCCATGCCGGAGCCTGCCCTGAGCGGTGAGATTCTTCCCCTTCCTCTTCGTTGCACTCAGAGTCAGGGTCAGAATGACAGTAAGCGAAGGGGCTCGCAATGACATGTGGGGAGGGCTTGCACAAAGCAAAGAATTATTTGAGCCCCAAATTTAAGCTCAAAATAGTACATAATCTTCATACTTTGAGGTGTCACCTATCTATCTGAACGAGTACAGGCTCTTGCAATATAGAGCGTTGTGGTATATAATATTTCCGTTGGAGTTAGTACTAGGTCATTACATACCGGGTTAAATTATTCAAGGTGCTGGATGACCGAAACTCTACCTAACAATTTAATAGAGAGGAGGTCATTCAATGGGTTACGAAGACAAAACACTCGAGTGCGCTGATTGTGGGGCTACTTACGCCTTCACCGCTGAGGAACAAGAGTTCTTTGCTTCTAAAGGCTATGCTCATGAGCCCAAGCGTTGCCCAGCATGCCGCAAAGCAAGGAAATCCCAGCGCTACGGAAGCAGCTTCAACCGTGAGATGTTCTCCGCAGTGTGTGCCCGATGTGGTAAAGCCACAGAAGTACCGTTCCAGCCTCGTGAAGGCAGACCGGTATATTGCAGCGATTGCTACAACGAGCTTAAAGTCAGTAAGCAACTTTGACAAGCAAGCAGTAGGGATTAAACATAAGCCACGTCCTTAGTAATCGCCCCCTAGAAGCGGAGACACCTTCAAGCTTATTCCCTCATTATAGCGGAGCCCACAAGAGCTCCTGCTATTCGAGGGTAGTCGACATTCCTTTACGCAAATACGGCATTGAGGACCGATTCCGCTTCTAGGGGAGAGCTGGGAGGTTAAATTGGCTTCGGGAAATGAGGGGAGATTCCTTATCACAATTTCTGCACTTAGCCAACAAAGGCTACCTTCGGCCTAAACCTACGGCGAGCAACACAAAATACATCAGTTGCGCTAGTGCCTGGAAGAAGGCAGCTACATAGGTTAGCGCTGCTGCAGAAAGGACAGCCCGGGCACCACTGTATTCCTCAACGGAGACCAAACCGCTGCCACGCAACATGTGAAGAGCCCTACTGCTGGCATTAAACTCCACAGGAAGGGTAACCAAGGAAAAAAGAACCGCCACGGCAAACAGGAAAATACCACTCCAAACAACGGTTAGCCCAAATTCACCAGCGAGAAGATAGAGAAACAGACCGATTATGACGCATATCCAACCCAACTGGCTGCCGATATTGGCCGCAGGGACCAGAGCAGTGCGAAATCTCAAAAAGGCGTAACCACTCTTGTCCTGAACAGCATGTCCGATTTCATGAGCCACGATTCCCAATGCTGCCACTGAAGGTGTAGAATAGACCTCGGGAGAAAGTCGCAACACCTTGTTTCTGGGGTCATAGTGGTCGCCTAGTCTAGTTTTTATTTGCTCCAGCCTGACATCGTCCAGCTCATTATCCCTTAAAAGTGTCCCGGCTACTTCCGCTCCAGTAACCCCATGCATGTTACGCACCCGAGAATATTTCTTGAATGCCGAATTTACCTTTACCTGAGCGTAAATCATGAATATAAGCGGGGGTATCATAAATAAAAACCACATTGGGTCAAACAAGAAAAACATCTCTCAAACCTCCGCGAAAAATATTATTATTAAATAGAAATCAGGTCAATGTACTGGTTCATATGATTAGTGACACTAACTCATTTCTTGTCATTGTGAGGCACGCCTCCATGTCATTGCGAGGAGTGTTAACGGTTGCGAGGCGTAGCCGAAGCAAACTGGAGCATGAGATTCCTCGTTTCACTCGGAACAAGCTCCGCAATCTCAAAGCGAGATTCCTCGCTTTCGCTCGGAACAAGATTGCCACGCTTCGCTCGCAATGACAAGGAAGTATTTCTTAGTGTTATAAACATATAATGTGTCACCTATCTACCTGAACTAGAGCAAGTCAAATAAGCTAGCACCCTCAACCCAGGACTGAGCCGATGAAGTCCCTCTGCCCTCTCAGAAACTCAGTAATTGACATCTCCCTTTTCCCCTCCAGTTGCACCACATCGAGCTCGAGGATGCCATCGCCGGTGACCACACCCACTCCGGGTGACGAAGGCAAAGCCACCACCTCCCCTACCTTTCCTTGAATTACACCCTCCAGAGGGATAGCGCTGTGGATTTTAATCCTTTTGCCACACCACCAGCTATAGCAAACTGGCCACGGGTTATAAGCCCTTACCATCCGCCAGATTTCCACAGCAGGGAGATGCCAGTTTATCTCCCCATCCCTGCTGGTTATCAGCCTGGTGTAAGTAGCTCTGCTTTCATCCTGAGGTTGTGGCTTAATCTTGCCCTCAAGCCATCCCGGCAAAGTATCCATCAAAAGAGCCGCTCCCAGTTGAACCAGCTTGTCAGTGAGCGAGCCCGTGGTGTCCTCAGGCAGGATAGGTATTTCCCTCTGGGCTAAAATGGGGCCGCTGTCCAATCCCGCATCCAATAACATGATGGTGACGGCGGTAATTTCATCCCCCTCAAGAATAGCACCAGCCACAGGTGATGGCCCACGATGACGGGGCAATAATGAAGGATGAACATTAAGACAACCAAACCGGGGCAGGGATAACACCGCAGGAGGAAGAATGAGACCAAAAGCAGCAACCACGATTAAATCGGGGCAGAATCGAGTCAGTTCCTCCACTGCCTGGGGTGACTTAAACGTCTTTGGTTGCATAACAGGGATATGGCGCCCCAAAGCTAGAGCTTTTACCGGCGAAGGAATAAGTTCCCGACTTCTCCCAGTAGGCTTATCAGGTTGGGTGCATACTGCCACCACCGGGTAAGAACCATTAAGCAACGATTCCAACACCGGCACGGCAAACTGCGGGGTGCCCATAAAAATAACCTGCATAGCAAACACAAGAGTATTTTCAAATTTTTTTTTCGTTATGTCAAAACTCCCCTAGAGGAGGAGGAAATCATTTGATAACCTGACTTTTGGATTTTCCACTTATTTCCTCGTGTGGCTAATGGCGATTTTGTTTCTATGAATGAACCTTTTTCGGCAAAAGAGACCTGGGCAAGAGCTTTAGGAGAGCTTCAACTCCAGGTTAACAGAATAAACTATGATACCTGGCTTAGAGATAGCGCGGGCATGAATTATGAAACCGACGTCTTCGTCGTCAGCGTCCCCAATACCTTCATCGCGGAGTGTCTTACAAAACGCTTTTATTCATTGATAAAGAAGACCCTTACCATTATCTTAGGGAAAAACTTAGAGGTCCAATTCGTGGTACAGCAGCCAACGCTGCCTAGAGTGAAGCCATTGCAGAGCGATGGAGGAATAAGCACCAAGATAAAAACCTACCAATTTAACCCGAAATACACTTTTACCAGATTTGTGGTGGGTGAGTGTAACCGCCTTGCTTATGCTGCAGCAACAGAGGTAAGTGAGAAACCATCGCTGGTCTATAATCCACTCATCATTCACGGAAACACCGGTCAGGGCAAGACTCACTTATTACATGCTATCGGGCATGCTGCGATAGAAAGGGGATTGAACGTGGTTTACTCCTCCGCCGACCAATTCACCAATGAATTTGTGCTCGCAGTCAAGCAAAACGATGTAGACCATTTCCGAAGCAAATTCACTCCGGTAAATATATTACTTTTCGATGATTTTCAACTGCTAAATAATAAAAAGCAGACTCAACAATTTTTCTTTCACACATTCAATGAGCTTTACCATAATAATTGCCAGATCGTGATCGCTGCTGACCGCGCTCCTAAAGAGATGTCCTTAATTAGCAGCAGGCTAAGGTCACACCTGGAATGCGGTCTTGTTACTCAAATTAACCCCCTCGATTTTGAAACACGCTTAGCTATACTTCAAGCTAAATCAACAGAAAAGAGACTCCCCATCATCGAAGAGACATTGCGATTTATCGCACAGAAGATACAGGATAACGTTTACCAGCTTGAAGGCGCTCTAACATACCTCGATGCCTATACCAAGTTAACCGGACTTAGCTTAACTCCACAAATAATCACCAAATTACTAACACCTAATAGAAGCACCGATGATTGTAAACTAATAGTGCAAACAGTAGCCGATTATTTTAATTGTCCGCTAGACCAATTGCTAGGCAGAAAGAGGGATAGGGAGACTTCTTTAGCACGCCAAATTGCAGCATATCTTCTGCGAGAGGAGGGAAATTACTCCTTCGTCGAGATTAGCAAAGTATTGGGTAATAGGAATCATGCCACAATACTCTATGGCTATAAAAAAATAACTAGTGAATTGAATGCTAATCCTAAGCTGAACAGGCAAATCAATGAAATTAAACAAAAAATTGATAATTTTTATTAATAACCTGTTAATAAATTATTAAAAACTTGAGAGTCATTTATAAATTCCCCTTCGTTAAACTTCCCCGTATGTCATAGGATACATTACTATTATCACTAAAAATAAAGGTAGATAGTTATAATTATAATATGTTTTAATAACTTAGTGGTGAATCTATGAAGGTAGGGGTTTTAGGAGGTACATTTGACCCTGTTCATATAGGACATCTTATTATTGCTGAAGGAGTGATAGAAGAGTTAGGGTTGGATGAAATTCTTTTTGTGCCTGCGGGGCAGCCTTGGCTTAAGGTAGACCATAATATTACACTGGCGGTTCACCGTATAGAGATGGTGCGTCTAGCTATTAGCCGTAACCCTCACTTCAAACTGAGCGAAGTAGAGGTGGAGCGCTCCGGACCATCGTATACTATAGATACCATGATGGAGCTCAGGAATCGGTTAGGTGCTCAGGTGGATTTGTTTTTTATCTTTGGGTGTGATGCCCTAGCTCAGTTTCCCCAGTGGAAGGAACCGAAGAAGCTAATCGAACTATGCAAGTTAGCCGTTGTGCCCAGAGTAAATTTGGTTTCACCAAATTTAAAGGATTTAGAGAATTCTATTCCGGGGGTGAGTGACAGGGTCAGTTATGTTGCTACCCCGATAATTGATATTAGTTCTTCACAAATTAGAGGACGTCTCGCTCGAGGGTTATCAATTCGCTATCTTGTGCCTGATAAAGTAGAGAAATATATCGCAAAGTATCGGTTATATCGCGGGTAGCACGGTTCTATTTAAACATCCAGGTTTCTGACGCTTTGTGCGTGAGCTTGGATAAAGCTCTTACGTGGGGCTACCTCGGGTCCCATTAGCAGGGTGAATATATGGTCTGCAGCCATAGCGTCTTCTAAGGTTACTTTCAGTAGCGTCCTGGTCTCGGGATTCATGGTTGTTTCCCATAGTTGTTCAGGGTTCATTTCCCCCAGTCCCTTATAGCGTTGTATTTCGGATTTAGTATTCCCCAGTTGTTTGAGCACTTCTTCTCTTTGTTGCTCAGAATAAATCCAGAATGATTGTTTACCAGCCTGGATGCGATAAAGAGGAGGTTGGGCGAGGTAAAGGTATCCGTGGGTGATTAGCTCTAACATGTAGCGATGGAAGAAGGTGAGCAACAGGGTGCGGATATGAGCGCCATCGACATCAGCATCGGTCATAATGATTATTTTGTGGTATCTAAGCTTGGAGAGGTCAGGTTGTCCATCAGTATTTGCTCTCAATGCGGTGACCAAGGCTCTTATCTCTTCGTGTTGCACAATCTTATCTTTAGTGGCTTTCTCCACATTAAGTATTTTGCCTTTAAGGGGGAGGATAGCTTGGAATCGGCGGTCGCGTCCCTGTTTAGCTGAACCACCGGCTGACTCACCTTCAACTAAGTAAAGCTCGCATAAGGATGGGTCTTTTTCGGAACAATCGGCCAGCTTTCCTGGCAGGACTGCTATTTCGAAGCTGCTTTTCTTAAATACGAGCTCACGTGCTTTACGTGCTGCTTCCCTTGCTTTAGCGGCAATGAGGCATCTGCCGATAATTGCCCGTGCATCGTCTGGGTGTTGCTCCAGATAAAGGGATAAGCCATTGGCGACCACAAATTCAACTTGACTTTTTACTTCAGGATTGCCCAGTTTTGCCTTAGTTTGCCCCTCAAACTGAGGCTGGGGTAGCTTTACACTGATAACTGCTACCAGTCCTTCACGGACATCGTCCCCGGTTAGGTTAGCCTCGATATCTTTGATAAATTTATTGTTCCGTGCATAATCATTCAAGCCGCGGGTCAATGCGGAACGAAACCCAGTAAGGTGACTGCCTCCATCTCTGGTGCTAACACAATTGGCAAAAGAGAAAGTGGACTCTATGGGGCTATTGTTGTATTGCAAGGCTATCTCAATCGCGGTGCTGTTGGCTGAATCCTTTAATAAGATGGGCTCATGATGTATAACCGTCCTATTTTTGTTTAGCCGGGAAATCAAAGTAGCGATACCGCCTTCGAAGTAAAACGTTTTTTCTACATTACTGCGCTCGTCTCTAACTGCTAACTCCACTCCACTATTCAAAAAAGCCAGTTCTCTCAGCCGCTGGCAAATTATGTTGAAGTCGTAGTCGATATTCTCAAAGATCAACTCATCGGCGAGGAAGGTGACTTTAGTGCCGGTACCTTGAGCATCTCCGATGAGTTCTATATCTCCTGTGGGAATGCCTCGCTGATATTCTTGCTGATATGTCTTTCCTTCCCTTCTAACCTCGATTTTAAGCCAGGCAGATAGAGCATTCACCACCGAAGCGCCAACGCCGTGTAATCCGCTTGATATTTCATAAGCCCCCCCCCCAAACTTCGCTCCAGCGTGTAGGTGGGTCATCACTGCTTGTAAAGCGGTAATATCCGTATCCGGGATAATGTCAACAGGGATGCCTCTTCCGTTATCCACCACGGTGATGCTGTTATCTTGATGAATGGTCACCTCAATTTGGTCACAAGAACCAGCCAGTGCTTCATCTATGCTGTTATATACTATTTCATAGAGGAGTTGATGCAGTCCTCCGCGGTCGGTGCTGCCAATATACATCCCAGGGCGGAGGCGGACTGCTTCTATCTCGTCCAGAATCTGGATATCTTCAGCGCGATAGTCGTTATTTGGTTTGTTACTCAGCTTATCTTGTGCCATATCTGATTGGGATTCATCTAGCTAGGGAGAACACTGGAATTCTAAGTGACTAATTTGCCGGGATACCATATTTGTGTGTTTATTATAGCACATCTATGGAGAGAAAACTATATTTTGTGCTTGTTCTTATCTTTTTTCAATTAACCTTGCTATTTCACTTAAGGAGATGGTTTTTTGTTCTCCGCTCGCCATGTCTCGCAATACCGCTGTTTTATTTTCCACCTCCCTTTCTCCGATGATAACAGTATATTTGACGCCTAGCGAATTAGCCTGTCTCAGTTGACCTTTTAAACTCTTGTCTCCAATAGCCTGAATGGCAGCGATGCCTTCGTGGCGTAATCTGGAAACAAGTTTTATTGTCTCTAATTTGGCTTCTGCTCCGAGATAGGCGACATAAACAACAGGTTTAGGGAGGGGAGGGATAGCTATGTTCTGGTCTTTTAAGGTAATAATAATCCTTTCTATGCCAGCGGCAAAGCCAATTGCTGGGGTGGGCTTGCCACCTAATTCCTCAATGAGATTATCGTAGCGGCCACCTCCGACAAGGGCGATTTGTACCCCTTCCCCTTCAGGCTTAGCTTCAAAGACTGTTCTGGTATAATAATCCAGTCCACGGACTAGCCTGTGATTTAGGTGGCAAGCTATCCCCAGTTCAGTTAGATATTTTTGGACGCTTTGAAAATGTGTCCGGCATTCGGAGCACAGATAGTCCGTGATTTTTGGTGCTCCTGCTATTATTTCCTGGCAAGAGGCTTCCTTGCAGTCGAGAAGTCGCAGGGGATTTCTGGCTAATCTGACCTTACAGTCGGGGCATAATTGGTTCTTGTAAGCCACATAATATTTCTTTAATGCCTCTATATAGGCAGGCTGACATTGTCGGCAGCCAATGCTATTTATTTCAAGGGAAAGTCTCGAAAGCCCCAGTGAAGATAAGAAACGATGCATCAGCTCTATCACCTCGGCATCGAGGGCAGGGTCAGCATCACCTATTGCTTCAACGCCAAATTGATGGTGTTGGCGGTAGCGTCCTGCCTGAGGGCGCTCGTATCGGAAGGCAGAGGTAACATAATATAGTTTTACCGGCTGAGGTAAATTAAACAGTCCATGTTCAAGATAAGCGCGACAAATTGGCGCAGTTCCCTCCGCAGTTAAAGCCAGCTCCTGCCCACTTCTGTCCTTAAAGACATACATTTCCTTGATGATATCTGTGCCAACAGGTGCGGCGTGGGCAAAGAGTTGGTAATCTTCAAAAACAGGCGTGCTGATAGGCTGGTAACCGTAAAGTTGACAGAAGTGGTCCGCTTTTTCCTCGATATAGCGCCAGTAAGCCCTTTCTTGGGGTAAGATATCCCTTGTGCCACGAGGTGCTTTGAACAAAGAAACTCCTTTTCTTATAGGATACAGGATACAAAAGAGTGAGAAGGATGTAAAGGAATTTGCCTTGTTTTTGGTATTTAAGGTATGATGAATTTAATGGAAGAGACGCAGTTTTTAGCCAAAGTGAGAGCATACCTGCCAGAAGAACTGGTAGCACTGGTTGAGAAAGCCTATAATTTTGCTCGTGAGGCACATCAAGGGCAATTGCGGAAATCAGGAGAGCCTTACCTGGAGCATCCTCTTGGTGTAGCGATGATTTTAGCTGAGCTTCAGTTTGACGTTGCTACTCTAGCGGCCGCCTTGCTGCACGATGTTCCCGAGGATTGTGGAGTCTCAATGGATGAAATCAAGATTAACTTTGGTGATGAAGTAGCTAAATTAGTATGGGGCACCACGAAATTGAGTAGGTTGTCAAAGCCAGTTTATGGAGGTGCAGCTAAGAGAGAGCTTCAGGTGGAAAATCTGCGCAAGATGCTTGTAGCCACTGCGGAGGATTTAAGGGTTATATATATAAAATTAGCTGACCGGTTACATAATATGCGCACTCTTGGAGTTTTGCCGCGGGGGAAACGCCTCGCTATTGCTCAAGAGACTTTGGAGATATACGCTCCGCTAGCACATCGTCTGGGTATACGAAGCGTAAAATGGCAGTTAGAGGATTTGGCTTTTCGTTATTTGGAGCCCCGGCAATATCATCGAGTTGCTCGTTTGGTAGCTTCGAAACGAGAGGAAAGGGAGGGCTTTGTAAACGAGGCTAACCAAGCATTAAGTGAGGAATTGAACAAAGCTGGTGTAGAGGCAGCAGTTTCCGGCAGGCCTAAGCATGTTTATAGTATCTATCGAAAAATGGGGAAATATGCTTCGCAGGGCAAGGATTTTGGCGATATCTATGACCTTTTTGGCGTGCGTATATTGGTTAATTCAGTTTCAGACTGCTATAAGGCTCTAGGAATAGTTCACAGTTTTTGGCACCCGCTACCTGAAGAATTTAATGATTTTATTGCTAATCCCAAGGGGAATGGGTATCAGTCTATACATACCACGGTAATATATCGTGGGAGGCCACTAGAGGTGCAAGTTCGAACTTATGAAATGGACCAAATTGCTGAGCATGGATTAGCTGCCCATTGGCATTATAAGGAAGTGGAAAAAGAAGGGAAGTCTTTTAAGGGGATAGACTGGCTGCCTCAGCTGGTTGAGTGGCGAGATGAGGTTGATAGCAAGGAATTTTTGGAATCCGTCAAAACCGATATTCTCGCTGAGCAAGTATTTGTTTTTACTCCTAAAGGCGAAATAAAGGAATTATCCAAAGGGGCAACGCCTTTGGATTTCGCATTTCGCATCCATACCGACATGGGTTATCGCTGTGTGGGGGGAAAAGTAAATGGGCGATTAGTGCCCTTGAGCTATAACCTCAATAATGGTGACGTGGTGGAAATTATTGTCGCTAAGGGGGAAAAGGGTCCCAGTCTGGATTGGCTAAATCCTGAACTTGGCTATGTTAAAACCTCTCATGCACGGGCAAAAATCCGCCAATGGTTTAAAAAGCAAGACAAGACTCAAAGCATTGAGGTGGGAAAGCAATTTCTGGAGCGGGAACTTAAGAAATCGGGTGTTACCCTCCCAAGCGTTGATGAAGTGGCACCGCTATTTGGTTTTAAAAATGGGGATGACTTTTTTGCTGCCATCGGGTCTGGCAGCCTTAATCCCTCTCAAATAATAGCAAGATTAACCGTAAGTGAAGAACAGCCTGAAGAACTGGTCGAAGTTCATCCTTCCAGAAAGGTTAGTTCGGCAAGCATTAAGGTGCTAGGTATAGGCAACCTGGTCACGAATCTGGCAAATTGTTGCCATCCCTTGCCAGGGGATAAAATTCTCGGTTATATTACTCAAGGTCGAGGTATCACCGTGCATCGTCGGGATTGCCCTAATATAATTAATGAAGTGGAGAAGGAGCGACTGATTGAGGTGGATTGGGGTGATGTGGAGCAAACTTACCCGGTGGCTATTCAAGTTGACGCCGGGGATAGGGTAGGCTTGGTTCGGGATATTAGTGCTATCATTGCCAGCGAAGGGGTGAATATCACTGATGTTAATATGGCGGATCATGATGACGTTACCTCGTTAAAGTTTAGTTTGGAAGTAATGGGTGCTGCTCAATTAGCTAACTTGATATCTAAGATTTACTCAATTTGGGGTGTAATAAAGGTGAGAAGAAAAGGAGAAGAGAATGTCCAGAGGTAAAATGGCTACCAGAACGGCTCGAGTTGCGGAGAAAAAGAGGTTACGGAATAGCGCAGTAAAAAGTAGGATGAAGACTGCTATTGGTAAAACGGAGAAGGTTATTGCATCTGGGGATATGGAGCTAGCGAAAAAAGGGATGCTAAAGACAGTAAGCAGTATAGATAAGGCGGTAAGTAAAGGGGTTATTCATCGCAATAAGGGTGCCAGACTCAAATCTCAGCTAACAAGGGGATTAAATCAGGCAATATTGAAAGAGAAGGGGGGTTAGTTTTTTGGCTGCTAAAGCTCTTTCCGGAAAGCAAAAACAGATTATAAACTTTATTCGCCAGTATTTGCGTGATAATGGTTATCCTCCTAGCGTCAGGGATATCGGTAGGGGATGTAATATAAGTTCTACCTCTGTGGTAGTTTATAATCTGAATAAACTGGAGAAAGCAGGTTATATTCGGCGTCAAAGCGATATATCGCGGGGTATTGAGCTTTTAGATAAACGCCCTAGGAGAAGGCTTGTTTATATACCTATAATAGGAGAGATAGCCGCTGGTGAGCCTATTCCTGTGCCTGATTCTGCTACAAGTACTGTTACCTCCGATGAAGGGCTGGAGGTAAGCAAGGGCTTAATTCAAAGGGGAGGCAATGTTTATGCCCTTAAGGTGAAGGGTGAATCCATGGTGGATGCCTTGATAGGGGATGGGGATATCGTGTTATTGAATTACATAGATAATGTTGAGGAAGGTAACATGGTGGCAGTCTGGCTCAAAAAGGAGCAAGAAATTACCCTAAAAAAATTATTTAGAGAGGGAGAGCGTGTTCGTCTTGAGTCGGCAAATAGCCACATTAGCCCTATTTACACTTCCGCTGATAATATTGATATCCAGGGGAAGGTAGTTGCGGTTATCAGACGGATGTCATAAAAATCACGTCTTCACAGGTTTAGGGGAAACCAGCGTATACCACTCAGCGTATTTAGGATTTCTTCCCAGTATTACTTGACTGAACAGTTTTTGTAATTCAGCGGTTATTTTACCGATTTCACCTGTGCCTATTGTGCGATGGTCAATTTCAATGATCGGGGTGATATGAGCTGCAGTGCCACTGAAGAAGCATTCTTCGGCAAGGTAGAGTTCGCTTCTATCAACAGTTCTCTCTATGGTATCTATGCCCAGTTCATTTTTGGCTAGCTTCATAATTGTATCTCTGGTAATCCCCAGGAGGATATTGTCTGATGAAGGAGGGGTAACTAGCTTTCCGTCGATGACCAGGAAGACATTTTCCCCACTGCCCTCAGCAACATGTCCATCGTGGGTCAATAATATCGCTTCATCATAGCCATTTTCACACGCCTCGGTCTTGGCTAGCGCGCTGTTAACATAGATACCGCAGATCTTCCCTCGGGCGGGTATCATGGTGTCGTCAACCCGACGCCATGATGATGTACCGCAACGAACGCCATTTTGAGTATCAAGATAAGCAGGAAGCGTGGTCACAATAATCAGAAAATCATCCTCTAAGTCGTGCAGGCGAACCCCGATAGCTTCAGAACTCTTATATGCCATGGGTCGGATGTATACATCTTCATGGTAATTGCTTTTCTCCACACTCTCTACGGTTAATTGACATAATTCATCAAGGGAATAAGGCAGGCTGATTTTCAACAAGCGACAGCCATTAAGCATGCGTTTGTAGTGGTCTTTGATTCTGAAGAGGCAAAATCTTTCGTATTCGCTATCCCAGTTTCCCCGAATGCCTTCAAAGCAAGCAGTGCCATAATGGAAAGCATGAGTCAGGATTCCAATTTTGGCTTCCGCTAAAGGCATGAACTGTTTTTCAAAAAAAGCATAAGGCGGCATTTTTCTCTCCCTTCGGTAGTTTGGCTCAATTATACTTTTGTCTAAAGCTAAAGACAAGCCTCCTGTCGCCTCGCTTTGCTTGGAGCTGCGGCTTAAGGTAATGGTTAAAGGTTCTTAATAGGGATGTCATTACCTCTTTTTATCGATGTTGCACTGTATTTCCTTCGGATTTGGGCGATAGCATTGTCCAGACGCCTCTGTTTTTCTGTACGAAGCTCCGTAGGATCAAATAATGGGAGCTGTTTCTCTCTGCCAGTCAGAGTTGATACTTTAATACCAATGAGGCGGATTGGTTTTTGTCTCTCCCGCAGGGTTTTGTTCAGCAATTGCAGGGCGGTGGTGAAGATAACCTGGGTGGTGTTGCTAGCCTCTGTTAAGCTAACCTGACGCGTGATTGTTTCAAAATCGGCATATCGGAGTTTTATAGCGATGCAACCTGCCTGTTTATTTCGAGAGCGCAGCCCGTCACTAAGCTCATTACATAATTCCCGCAAACTAGACTCAAGGAAATGTCGGTCTAAAGTATCATGGGCGAAGGTAATCTGGCGGTTAATAGATTTAGATTCACTGGGCAGTTCTACTAATCGGTCATCTATGCCATTAGCATAACGATGCATTGCTATTCCCGACATTCCAAAGGTTTTCCTTATTTCCTCCAGAGGACACGAAGCTAGCTCGCCTATGGTAGTTATGCCCATTTCCTTTAGTACCTGTTCTGTTTTCTTGCCCACGCCAGGCAATTTAGATACCGGAAGGGGGGTTAAGAAATCTCGTTCTTTACCCGGAGCTATCTCCAGTAACCCGTCAGGTTTGCACAAGTCTGAGGCAATTTTGGCTATTACTTTGCATGTAGAAATGCCTACCGAGGCAGTGAGATTTAGTTCCTTATTTATGCGTTCTTTTATTGCCGATGCCATTTGCTCGTGGGAATGGTAAGGTTGTTGGTATTCAGTGACATCAAGATAAGCTTCATCAATCCCCAGCGGCTCAATAATGGGAGAGAAATCAGTCAGGATTTTCATAAACTTAGCTGATGCTTGTTGGTAGCGGTTAAAGTTGACTTGCAGGAAGATAGCTTGAGGACAAAAGCGGCGAGCTTGGGACAAAGGCATGCCAGCATGGATGCCGTAAGGGCGTGCTTCATATGAAGCGGAGGACACGACGCCACGACGGTTTGGGTCTCCGCCCACAACCACTGGTTTCCCCTTCAGCTCTGGATTGTGAACCTGCTCCACAGAGGCAAAAAAGGCATCTAAGTCAATGTGGAAAATACAGCGAGCCATGGCTAAATTATAGGCTAGCTAGGAAAAGCTAGCAATAATTGGCTAACTTAGTGACCGGATGATGCCTTAAAAAGGGTGCTACAATACTTTTGTTCTATGGTGAAATATATGCGCTGGACAGTGCGAATCCTCGGGTTAGCTTATAGTGTTTTTGCCATTTATTTCTGGTTTTTCCAGTATGGGCCGAGGTTATTACCTGCTGCGATATTGCTCAGTGTGCCATTTGTGGTGGCGGTAGCTATAGCCTGGAAATGGCAAGGTAAATCACCTGAATTGCTTGGCGGGATATTGTTTATCCTTGTGGGGCTCGTCCCACTGGTGCATTTTGCAGTTAGCTCTGGCGTGATTATTTTTTATTCTGAGCCAATTACTGCAGTGTTGTGTTTTCCGCCTCTGGTGATTGGAATTCTGTTTATCCTGGCATACAGTATGAGCAAATCGCCAGGGTAGCTAATCGCTCTTGGGGATAACTTGTTTTAGCCTTCTCTCAAAGGTGCTTCTTGATAAAAGGATTCTTCGGTGGCATTTGAGGCACTTTAAACCTATGTCGGTGCCGACCCTCACTACCTCCCACTCGTAGCTGCCGCAGGGATGTGGTTTGTGGAGACGAACTATATCGCTGAGCTTTATATCGGTAGACAAATTATCTTTAACGAGAAGCTAAATAGGTGTTAATTTCGTTACGAATTTTCTCAGCCATGTCTCTGGCTGCTTGAGCGAAATTTTTTTCTTTCGAGGCGTATATAATTTGCCGGGATACAGCGATAATGGCGTTTTCTCCTTTAGCATCCACCCCGTATTTGACTGCTGAAGCTAAGTCTCCGCCCTGAGCGCCGATTCCAGGGATAAGCAAGGGCATATTAAGGCAAATTGAACGTATCCGTTTCAATTCCCCAATGTAAGTGGCTCCCACTACCATGCCAATGTTGCCATAGATGTTCCATTGTTTTGCCTTCTGTGCTACCAGGTCATACAGTGATGCCCCAGCGCATAGAAGCCGCTGGAAATCTGAAGCTCCAGGATTTGAGGTTAGCCCGAGGATGAATATTCCTTTATTCTTGTAGTTGATAAATGGCTCTATGGAGTCGAAGCCAAGGTAAGGATTTACCGTAGCAGCATCGAACCCAAGGGTGGAGAAGAGAGCCTTGGCATAAAATTTAGCGGTATTACCTATATCACCCCGCTTGGCATCGCCAATTACGGGAATATGGGCGGGAATATGGTCAATGGTCTTGGTCAGTAGAGTTATCCCTCTGGCTCCTTGGGCTTCGTAAAAAGCCAGGTTAAGCTTATAAGCACATACCAAATCACAAGTAGCGTCAATAATATCTTGGTTGAATTCCAGAGGCTTTACCTTGGGCATGAGCTCCGGGTCGGGGTCAAGTCCGACACAGAGCAAACTCCTGTTACTCCTGCCAGCGTTTAGCAGCTTATCGATAAAATTTGATTCTTTTTTCTCGGACAAGGTAACTGAACAACCTAAACCTAACCGCTACGTACTACCACCATTAACTAAATTCCGCCAGGCCTTTGCTTATCGTTTTAAAGGGTTAACTCAAGCGTAAAGTATCAGGGTTCCGGTAGCTTTAGCGACCTGCTCATTACGCTGATTGACGATGTTTGTTTCGGCGACATAAAAATACATCTTTCCTATTTTGCCCTGTCTTTCGTAAATATTGACGAGCTTGGTACGTGCGGTAATAACATCGCCCACCTTCATCTGTTTGTAGATTTCCCATTCCCCTCCACCGTCCAAGATACCTTTAAGATTTTGGGGGAGTTTCATATCGGGGATCGATGGTGTCATGAAGCCTGGAGGAGCTTTAGGGTCAGTAGGCTCAGTTAGAATCATAGCGGCGCATAAGAGATATGGTGGTGCGATAATCCCCCCATATTTAGTTTTCCTGGCATATTCCGCGTCTCGCCACAAAGGATTGGGGTCATCTACGGCATGGACAAAGCGGCGAATCATCCCCTTTTCTATCTCCACGGTGACTGGAGGTCCTTCCTTACCTATCTGCTTTCGCAGATCTTCCAGAGTAACTTCTCTCTCAGCCATTCCTTCCCTCCAAAGTTTGCTATTCTTTACATATAAGCCCCACCGGAAATGTTTAGCAAATTACCGGTGATGAAGTTTGAATCATCTGAAGCAAAGAAAAGTATTGGTTTTGCAGCTTCTTCAGGCGTCAATGTCTTGCCGCCCATTGCTCCTATCATGATATCCCTGATCTTCTTGGGAATGCCTACTTGCTCTCCCTCAACTACATCGCCTGTTTCCTTCTCTCGAGTTAGCCTGGTATCCACTACTCCATAGGCAACAACATTGCACCTTATGCCAAAAGCTGCCCATTCTCTGGCGACTGTTTTAGTCATGCCAATAAGCCCTGCCTTGGCGCTGGAGTAGTTAATCTGTCCCACGTTGCCCATTAAACCGGATACTGAAGACACGTTGACTATCCTGCCGTTATGGTTTGGATGTCTCATGTATTTAGAAGCCGCGCGGATGCAATTAAACGCCCCTTTGAGAGAAATATTGACACAGACGTCCCACTGAGCATCGGTCATCTTGTGAATCATAGCATCTCTGGTAATTCCAGCATTGTTTATCAGGATATCCATTTTGCCAAATTTCTCCACAGCGGCGTCCATTAACTTTTGAGCACCTTCTCCTTTGGTTATGTCAGCCATGCAGCATGCTGCCTTTCCTGGAAAGGCTTTGTTTATCTCGTTTGCTGCTTCCTCACAAGGAGCTGGGTCAATATCATTTACCATCACGCTTGCCCCCTCCCGGGCAAAGAGCATTGCCGTTGCCTTTCCGATTCCTCTTCCTGAGCCGGTAATTACTGCTACCTGACCATCTAGTTTTCCCATGAATTCCTCCTTTAGTGTTTTTGCAAAAAAATTAGCCTTTTGCTGGCAAACTAACCACCGCTGTGCCAATTATTGTCTTTTCGCCCTTGGGATTCTCTGTCCAGATATCAAGTTCAACGAGATGCTCATTATCATGGACGTATTTTTTGGTTACTTTCCCCTTACAGGCTAGGTCCTGCTCAGGGAAATCCATGCCCCGGTAGCGAACATTATATTTCTTTAAGTTTCCTTCCAATCCAATCCAATCGGTGAGCATTTGTCCTAAGTATGCAGACTTGAGCCTGCCATGGAGTATTACATCGGGTAACCCTGCTGCTAAAGCAAAATCCTTGTTATAATGAATTTCATAGAAGTCCCCTGACGCTCCGGCCCACTGCACTAACTGCCGTCTCGTAGTTTGTTTAACTAAGGAAGGGATCTCTGAACCTACTTCAACATCATCGTAAAAGACTTGCTCCGCCACGATTCACCTCCTGTGCACAAAGTAGCCGTGCAGATTATATCAGGCTGTTTTCCAAGCTGTCAATGTTTTAATTTTTGTTGCCATAAATTAGTATTATTGATAAATGAATTATAGCCAGGCTGAAGAATATCTTTCCCACCTTGTTAATTATGAAAGAATTCCGGGCATATCCTACGCTTCGCCTGATTACAACCTGGAGCATGTAGAATATCTGTTGCAGTTATTGGATAGCCCTCATTTATGTGCCAGGACAATACACATAGCTGGTACTAAGGGGAAGGGGAGTGTGGCGGCGATGATTGCCCAGGTTTTGACCGTCTCAGGCTATAACACCGGGCTATATACTTCACCTCACCTTCATACTTTGAGAGAGCGGATTAGAGTCAATGGTAGTTTAATCTCCGAAGCTGAATTTGCCTCTCTTGTGACCACGCTTAACCCTTACATTGAGCTGATAAATCATAATCCTGATTACCGGAGCCTGACCTACTTTGAGGCGTTGACCGTGCTGGCATTTACTCATTTCCAAAGTAAGCAGGTGGATTTTCAAGTATTGGAAGTTGGATTAGGTGGCCGGTTGGATGCTACCAATGTGGTTAAGCCGGATGTTTGCGTTATCACTCCCATCAGCCGGGACCACACCGAAATTTTAGGTAACAGTCTGAATAAGATAGCTTTGGAAAAGGCCGGTATCATTAAACCTGGCTGTTTTGTTATCAGTTCTCCACAAACTGGAGCGGTAGCCAGGGTATTGAACGATGTGTGCCAGAAGCAAGGGGTGGAATTGATTGAAGTAGGCCAGGACGTTATCTGGCATGGTGTAACCAATGACCTTCATAAGCAAGCATTTATAGTTGAGGGAAGGAAAGGGGTTTATCACATTACCATTCCGCTTCTCGGAGATTTCCAGGTTGAGAATGCCTCCGCCGCTATAGCGGCGTTAGAGGTTTTAAGTTCTCATGGTTTTGATATCTCACCCGAAAGTATTGTCGAAGGGATGGCGGAGGTTGACTGGCCGGGGAGGTTTCAGATTTTGAATTATAAACCACTGATATTAGTTGACGGCGCTCATAATGTAGCATCGATGAGGAGGTTGGCTCTGAATATAAAAAAGTATTTCCACTATGAGCGGTTTTTTATTATTTTTGGTGCCTCGGTGGATAAAGATATAAGCAGCATAGCGAGGGAATTAGCCTTCCTTTCGCCCCATGTTATCGTTACCCGCTCTTCCCATCCGCGTGCCGCCTCTCCCAGTACTATGGCCGCTAAGTTTGATGAATACGGCGTTAAGCCGCAGATTGTCGAAACTGTTTTTCAATCTCTCGATTTAGCTTTATCTATAGTAAAAGATAACGACCTCATCGTGGTTACTGGCTCTCTATTTGTAGTAGCCGAAGCCTTGGATTACGCCACTAAATATCTGGTGAAGGCTAGTTAATGCTGTGTGGATTCAAGCGTGGGAGAAGTGAGGGCTTCTTGAGGTAGCATTTTGGATAGCATTTGCTGTAATGCCATAACATGGCTGCATGTTCCCCACTGGGAGAAGAAATCGCAGGAACAATGCCATTTCCCATCACTGTAATCTACTTTATGGATATTATGCCCGCCATGAAAATCAACCGAAAGAGCGGAAAAGGTCACCCTCTCCGGTTGCTGAGCATAAATCTTGGCTTTTTCAATCTTACCAATAAGACTGGACCTCATCTATAACCCTCCTTAATCCATTTTTTATTTTTGGGAGCAATTAAACTAGAGTATATAATATAGATGGTTAAAAATCCACTTTGTCCATGAAAGGGAAGCAAGCTAATGCGTGAGCAATTTACCGATATTTTATCTAAGTACAATGCTGACTATGTAGAGATTCGGTTTGAACAAAATCAAACCACTCAGATTAGCTACCGGGGTGGGAAGCTGGAGGAAGTAAGCCGGACTTGTAGCTCTGGCGGCAATATTAGAGCTTTAGTCAAGGGAGGTTGGGGATTTGCCTGTTTTAATTCTGCTGATAAATTGGATGATTATGTTGAATTGGCAGTAAAGCAGGCAAAGTTAGCCTGTGGAGAAGGATTTACCCTTCCTTCCAAGGAGCCAGTAATGGATATTGTGGAGGTGCTGGTAAAGGACAACGCTGCTGACACGCCATTGGTGAAGAAGAAGCAACTCTTTGATGAATACAATGATATTATGCTTACTTCACCGCAGATTCAGGATTCGAGAATTGGCTATCAGGATGTCAACCGCAAGGTTATTTTTGCTAATTCCGAGGGGAGTTATATCGAGCAAGATAAGCCAGACTTGACTTTACGGGTGACTGCTATAGCACGAAGGAATGGTGAAATCCAGCAAGCAGGGTTGAGCTTGGGCAGTGTTGGTGATTTTTCTGCGATAGAGAACTTGCACGACGAGGTGAAGGAAGTAGCTAAGCGTGCTGCTGCGCTTCTCCACGCTCCTCAGGTAAAGGGTGATGAATACACCGTCGTTTTAGACCCTATTATAGCAGGTGTTTTTGCTCATGAAGCTTTCGGGCATTTATCTGAGGCAGATTTTGTTTATCAGAACGAGCCATTGCAACAGGTCATGGTGCTGGGGAAAAGGTTTGGCGGCAAGCACCTTAATATTGTTGATGATGCTACCATCACTGGTCTGCGAGGAAGCTATAGATATGATGATGAGGGAATGCCAGCTACGAAGACTTATCTTATTCATGAAGGTGTCCTGGTGGGAAGGCTTCATTCTAGGGAGACAGCGGCTAGAATGGGGGAAAAGCCAACCGGGAATGCTCGCGCCATTAATTATCTCTTCCCGCCTATAGTGCGAATGACCAATACCTTCATTGAGCCTGGGGGCACATCTTTTGAGGAAATGCTTGGTGAAATCAAAGACGGGGTTTACGTCAGGGATTGGTATGGGGGAACAACCAGCCTGGAGATGTTCACCTTCTCCGCAGGTGAAGCTTACATGATTCGTGATGGGAAATTGGCAGAATTGCTACGCCCGGTGGTATTAACCGGCAATGTTTTTGTTACCTTGGGTAACATAGATGCTATTGGCAATGATTTAGGTATGAATCAAGGTGGTGGTTGTGGTAAGGGAGGGCAATCTCCGCTCCCTGTTTCCAATGGCAGTCCACATATCAGGATTCGTCATTGCGTAATTGGGGGTAGATGATGGAAAGGGTGCTTGACGCTATTAAAGGGAAGGCCGAGCAAACAGAAATTTTTGAGGTTTCAACTCAAATAGTGCCAGTTCATTTTGAAGCTAATCGGTTGAAGCAAATTCAATCTAAAGAAATTACCAGCGTTGCCCTGCGAATTTTTAAGGACGGTAGGGTTGGTTTCGCCTTTGGTCGCGGCGTGGATGATGTGAAGAACTTAATTGACATGGCGGTGGAAACAGCACCTTTTGGACCTTCAGCTAACTTTGAGTTCCCCTCATTAAGTGATTATCCTGATGTGGCTGTTTTTGACTCTGAAATACCAATCCTCACCATGGAACAGATGGTTGAGCTTGGTAAGCAACTTATTGCCAAAGTCAGGGAGCATACTCCTGAGCTTCTCTGCGATGTCGAGGTGACAAAGGGGGTAAGCTCAGTTCACCTGGTTAATTCTCAGGGTGGTGAAGCGAGATGGGATAAGAGCTTGTTCAGCATTAACCTGGAAGGTGTGCTTATGAAAGGCACTGATATGCTTTTTGTTGGGGATAGCGATAGTTCATGTCGTTTTTTCACTGACATTGATATTCTGGCAAACAGGATAATCACACAGTTAGAGCTAGCTAAAAGTAAGGCTGCTACATCCACTAAACAACTACCAATTATCTTTACTCCTCGCGGCGTAGCCAGTGTTTTGCTAGCTCCGCTGATGCTTGCTTTTAGTGGTAAGGCAGTCCTTGAAGGGACTTCGTGGTTAAAGGGTAAGTTAGGAGAGCGTGTTTTTGATAGTAAGCTCACCATCCGGGACGATGCTACTTTACCTTATCGACCAGGAAGTTGTCCTTGTGATGGTGAAGGTATACCTAGCCAGCGAATACCTCTGATTGCAAAAGGAGAAGTAGCGAATTTCCTCTATGATTTGCAAACAGCGGCTTTATCTGCTAAAAAAAGCACTGGCAGTGGCAGGCGGTCAGGAGATAGACCTCCTGCTCCAAACATAAGCTCAGTGGTAATAGAGGCGGGTGAGGACCGGTTTGAAGATATGGTGAAGGATATGAAAGAGGGGTTGATTGTGGAGCAACTTATGGGTGCGGAACAGGGTAATTTGCTTAGTGGCGACTTTAGTGGTAATGTCCTGTTAGGCTATAAAGTGGCGAATGGTAACATAGTGGGACGAGTGAAGGATACCATGGTTTCGGGAAATGTTTACCAGGTGTTAAAAGAAATCATTGGTGTTGGAAACGAGGCAAGGTGGGTTGATGGAATTTTTCTTGTTCCTCATTTGTATTGTCCCCGATTATCTGTGGTAACGAGAACATGAAGGGTGTATTAAAGCTTTCTAAGGAACCCCATCCCAAAAGCTGCTTCATGCTTGCCTCATGGCCTGGCATAGGCAATGTCTCGTTAATAGTGGCTCAATATTTAAAGGAGAAGCTGAATGCAGAGGAAATAGGGGAGATAGACCCGGTCAACTTTTTTGAGCCTATTGGCGTTGCGGTTAAGGATAATGTAATTGAAAAACCACGTTTTCCGGAAAGCAAGTTTTATTACTGGCAGGATGGTAAAGCTAAGAAGGGGCTGATAATATTCATTGGTGAAGAACAACCCAACTCCAAGGGATATGAGTTACTATCTTGTGTTCTAGATGTTGCCCGGAAATTCAAAGTAAAAAGGGTGTATAGCTGTGCTGCTGCAGTAACGCGGATTCATCACAGTGAGGATTCGAAAGTCTGGGCGGTAGCTACAAAACGTGGGCTAATTAAAGAGTTACAGAAATACGATGTTGTTTTTAGGGGTAACCTTCGCATTGCCGGATTAAATGGCTTATTTTTGGGAATGGCTAAAGAGCGTGATATTGAAGGTGTTTGTTTGTTAGGGGAGGTGCCGGCATATGCTATTCAGATAGCAAATCCCGGGGCATCCTATGCTGTGCTCGAAGTTTTAACCAAGATGTTGGGGATTGATATCGAGTTGACTGAGCTTAGCGATATGGCTGAGCAATCGAAGGAAGAGATGGGGGAAGTAATCAAGATAGCTACTGCTGAATTTATTGACCGCTTCACTGAGCCTATTTGGGAGCAAGATGAAGGTGAAGAGGAGGAATAAGGTGTTTTTTGCTCTTTATAAACGGCTCATGATTATGCTATCCTCAAATTTAGATGTCAGCGTTAACTGAAGTTTATCGGCAGATTGCCAGTTGTCAGGATTGTGAATTAGCTAAGCATCGCAATAAAGTAGTGCCCGGTGAAGGTCCTGAGGATGCTGATTTGCTTTTTATTGGTGAGGCACCTGGCTGGAATGAAGACCAGCAGGGGCGCCCTTTTGTCGGGGCAGCGGGGGGATTTTTAGACCAGCTGTTAGCCTCGATTGGATTGCGGCGTGAGCAGGTTTACATTGCCAATGTAATTAAGTGCCGTCCCCCGCAAAACCGTGACCCTTTACCCGATGAAATACAAGCTTGCTCCAAATGGCTTGACCATCAGGTGGAAATAATCCAACCTAGAGTGATTGTCACTCTAGGGCGTTATTCCTTGGACAAGTATTTTCCCGGGGAAAGCATCGGTAAAATTCATGGAAAGCCGCGGAAACAGAATGATATTATTTATTACCCTATGTATCACCCCGCTGCTGCTCTCCATCAAGGAAGTCTACGCAAAATTATCCAGGAGGACATGCTTCGGATTCCGCAAATACTGACTCAATGGGAAAGGATGCCTGAGGAAGTCGGTGTGCGGCAGTTAGAATTGTTCTAGGCTAAAACAATGACACAGGGGAGACTGAGTATAATTCCCTTAGGTGGGCTGGGAGAGATCGGCAAAAACATGATGGCTTTGGCATATGACAATGATATTATTGTCATTGATGCCGGGCTTATGTTTCCTGATGCGGAAATGCTCGGGGCCGACTTTCTCATCCCTGACATCAGCTATCTTCTAAAGAGGCAGCAGAGCATAAGGGGGATGGTTATTACTCATGGGCATGAAGACCATATTGGCGCTTTGCCTTATGTCTTGCCGCAACTTGATTGCCCTGTTTACACTGCTCGACTTACTGAAAAATTGCTCTCTGAGGAACTCAAACAGCGCGGTGTAAAGATTAAACCCAAGGTAAACATAGTTTCTTATGAGGATAAGATTAACCTCGGTAGCTTTACCATAGAGTTTTTCCCGGTATGTCATAGCATTCCTGATGCTATGGGGTTAATCATTGGTACTCCTTTAGGCATTGTAGTCCACAGTGGTGATTTCAAGATTGATTATACCCCTGTCATTGGTATGCCAACTGACCTTAGTCGGCTGGCGCAATTAGGGGCGAAGGGTGTTTTGCTTCTTCTTTCCGACTCTACTTATGTTGAGCTTCCGGGATATACTCCTTCTGAAAAGGTGGTCAGCGGTGTTTTAGACAATATCATTGCTGGAGCTTCAGGGAGAGTAATTATAACTACCTTTGCTTCCCTTATTTCCCGCATACAGCAGGTAATCGACGCTGCTGCTAAACACAATCGTCGTGTGTTTATCACCGGGAGAAGTATGAAGGCGATAGTGCCAATAGCATTAGGGTTAGGTTATATTGTTGCGCCTCCGGGCATTTTTTGCCAGAGTGATGAGCTTAGATATTTGGCGCACAACCAGATTGTGATACTAGCTACTGGGAGTCAAGGTGAACCTACATCTGCTTTGGTGCGTATAGCTAATGGGGACCATGACCAGGTGCAGATCGTCTCTGGTGACACAGTGGTGATATCGGCAACCCCTATTCCTGGCAATGAAGCGCTGATTAATAGAACCATCGACAGCCTTTTTCGGCAAGGTGCTAATGTGGTTTACGACAAGTTATCTCAAGTTCATGTCCATGGGCATGGTGGTCAGGAAGAATTGAAGTTATTACTTACCCTGGTTAAGCCTAAGTTCTTTATCCCTATTCATGGCGAATACCGCCATTTAAGCTTGCATGCTAAATTAGCGGAGAGTTTGGGTATAGCTAAGGATAATATCTTTGTCCTTCAGGATGGAGATATGCTTGAATTAGGGAGGGATAAAGGAGCGATTGTGGACAAGACTCCGTTAAAGGATATTTATGTGGTTGGTTCAAAGACATATGCCCTGGATAGTGCTGTATTTCGTGACCGAAAGCAGCTTTCTCAAGATGGAGTTGTAGTGGTAGTGACTGTCATTAATGTTAAAGGTGGCACATTAGTAGGAAAGCCCGAAGTTCTAAGTCGGGGGGTTGTTGATAGTAAGGATGGGCAGAAACTAATTGAACAAAGTCGGGGTGTAGTAATAGCAGGCTTAAAAAATGCCCCAAAATGTTTATCTGACCCTCGTGCCGTAGATACCAAGGTCAAGACTCTTCTGGCGGATTTCTTCTACAAGAGAACTCGTCGCCACCCTATAATCATTCCGGTAACTTTGGAGGCATAGCTTTGTCCCATGTCCAGGGTAAAACATAAAGCAACTCCTAAATTAAGGCGGAGGAAAACAGGGGGCCAATCAGCAGTGAGGCGATTTCTGGGTTTCCTTGCCAGGCCCTTAGTATGGAGGTTCATATTAATTCTTGTCATAGTGGGGTTGCTTTATCTGCTCTATCCCATTTTAGTCGCGGCAGGAGCTGGTATAGTTGGCTTGTTTGGTCTTGGGCTGGTCCTGATAGCCATCGCAGTGGGCGCCACAATCTGGGTGACCAGGGGGAAGCATTATGAGTTGCTTAAAAAACGCTGGAATTCGTTTGTAAAGGTTGCAAGGCACTGGAACTGGATTGTGGCCGGGATTATCTTTATCATAGCTATCTGGGGGCTGCTTTCCTTTTTCCGTGTTGACATTCTCAGCCAGGCTACATTGGGAGGCCGGATTGGACAGTGGATAGCCGGGTCTCAGGGTATTATCGGTGGTCTTAGAATAGCTGGGCTTGTCCTCTTGGGAATTATTTTTATCGCCCCTGCCAGGGTGTGGCATGCGATAACCATTGTCGGTCGAAAATTTCGGCGTGTCTTTCGAAGTATTCGGGCTCAAGTTCATCGCCCTCGGGCTATCATAACTCCGGGTGTCCCTGCTGAAACTGCTCCTGCTGAACCCGGGCATATTGAGATTCCTGAAGTAAAACAAACAGGACAGGTAGAGCAGGTAATAAGGGAGCACGAACCTATTATTACCCCTGGTGGTTGGCAGCTTCCCCCGATTGAGATTCTGGATAAACCAGTGGAAGTGGTGTTGTCCCCGGAGGATGTTAATAGGCGAGCTCAGTTAATTGAAGAAGCTTTAACTAGCTATGGGGTGGAGGCTAAGGTGGTGCAAACAAATATCGGACCTACAGTAACACAGTTTGGCGTTGAGCCAGGCTGGGACCGGAAGTATAAAGATGGCAGGGAGGTATCGCGGACTAGAGTTAGAGTGGAGAGGATAACTTCTCTAGCTAACGACCTGGCATTGGCTTTAGCCGCTTCCAGCATCAGGGTTGAAGCTCCTGTTCCTGGAAAATCAATGGTGGGCATTGAGGTTCCCAATACCGTGTTTGGGGTGGTTTCCCTTCGTAATGTGATAGAGACCGCAGCTTTTCAAAAGATGAAAGCTAAGTCGAAGCTAGCTGTTGCTCTGGGGATAGGTGCTGGTGGTGAAGCAGTTGTGGCTGACCTGGCTAAAATGCCCCATTTACTCATTGCTGGCGCTACCGGTAGCGGTAAGACTGTTTGTTTAAATTCCGTTATTTGTTGCTTGCTGTTACATGATAGCCCTGATGATGTCCGTTTTATCATGATTGACCCCAAGAGGGTGGAGTTGGTGGTTTTTAATGCAATACCTAACTTAGTTGCGCCGGTAATTGTCGATACCGACATAGCCTTGAAGGGATTGAGGTGGCTTAATCAAGAAATGGATAGGAGATATCGTCAGTTTGCTCAGGCGGGGGTGCGCAACATCGAGGGTTATAATAAAGACCGTTCGCCTGAAGAAGCGCTGCCATATTTAATAGTTATCATTGATGAGCTGGCTGATCTAATGATGGCGGCTTTTGATGAGGTGGAGCGTGGTCTTTGCCGCTTGGCTCAACTAGCTCGAGCTACCGGCATACACCTTGTTGTAGCCACACAACGTCCCTCCGTTGATGTAATTACCGGACTTATTAAAGCTAACTTCCCCACTCGAATTAGCTTTGCACTTACTTCACAGGTTGATTCACGTACTATTATTGATATGGTAGGAGCTGAGAAGTTGCTTGGCAGCGGCGATATGCTTTATATGCCTACCGAGGCTAGCAAGCCCAAACGGCTTCAAGGAACATTCGTTTCTGATTCTGAAATTGAAAGATTGGTTTATTTTTGGGGAAATCAACGCCGGTCAGGGACAAGCCTTATCAACTTTGGTGAAATGGGACAGCTACCTTCCCCGGGTGGAAGGGCTGCTATGTATGAGGACTCCCTCTTAGAAGAAGCGAGGCAGATGGCGAAGGAGTATGAACATATCTCTGTTTCATTCTTGCAACGCCGTCTTCGTATTGGTTATCCCAGAGCTGCCCGTCTTATGGATATGTTGCAGCAGGAAGGCTCGGTGCGAACTCCTCCGCCAAAGGGGGGAAGTTAAACTTTGCCACGGACAAGGTGGTTCAAATAATCTTTCAATTCTGGGCCTATTTCAGGATGTTTTAATCCCAGCGCCATTGTAGCTTTAATCCACCCTAATATTGTGCCGGCATCATAGTAGTCACCTTCAATTTCATATCCAAATACAGCTTGTCTTCGGAGCAACCGCTTTAATCCATCGGTTATCTGGATCTCGCCACCTACACCGAAGGAGGTAGATTGTAGCTCTTCAAAGATCTCAGGCATAAGCACGTATCTACCCATTATGGCAAGATTTGAGGGGGCTTGGGACGGCTCCGGTTTTTCTATAAAGTCCATGATTTGATAGACACCTTTTGCTATCCTTTTCGGTTTGACTACGCCGTATCTTGATATCTTGTCCGGCTCTACTTTCTTCAAGGCAACAACGCTGCCGTGGTATTGTTCAAAGATGTTCAGCATTTTATTAAGCACCAACTCCTTTTGCTCAAAGAGGTCATCGGGAAGTATTACGAGAAATGGCTCTTTGCCTACCACATCTTTAGCGGAGAGCACAGCATGACCCAATCCCAGTAATTCCTTTTGATGGACAAAGCAGATATTGGGTAGGTTGGAGAGGTGAGATATTTTGGCTAACAAATCTTCCTTACCCCTTTGTTCCAAGATATGTTCCAGCCCTACGCTCTTGTCAAAGTAATCCTCGATGGCTGCTTTCCCCTGGGATGTTATTATGATTATCAATTCAATTCCGCAGGCGGCACATTCCTCCACGGCATATTGGATAATTGGCTTATCTACCAGTGGCAGAATTTCTTTGGGAACGGATTTAGTAATGGGCAGAAATCTTGTGCCCCAGCCAGCGGCGGGAATAACTGCTTTTCTAATTTTCACTTTCAAGCACCAAATTTGTCTAATTTTAGAGCGTTGGCCATGGCCAACGGCATGATTTCTATAGCGGGGAACCTTCCCAGGCCACCAGCAAGGCAGGCTTGCTCTGAGAATTCGGTCACTCTATCAGGGCGACACCATTTAGAGTGGAGCATGAAAGGGACGGGATGCCAGCTATGCATGGCTAAGGCTGCTGGTGTGGAATGGTCTCCGGTGATAATGAGAACATCGGGCTCTAATTTGAGCAACAAGGGAAGTGCGGCATCAACTTCCTCAATAGCCTGGACTTTAGCCTCGAAGTTCCCATCCTCTCCTCGGGAGTCGGTGCTCTTAAAATGGATGAAGAAGAAGTCGAAATTTTTATAATTACGGTGCAGACTTTCTAGCTGGTCTGTTATGTTGTTCCCTGAGTGAAGTATCTCCATTCCTACTAGTTTAGCTAAACCTCGATACATGGGGTATATCGCGATGGCTGCGGGCTGTAACTTATATATCTCGGGCATGGAAGGTATGTCGGGATAGCGGGAAAATCCACGCAATAACACCATGTTGGCCGGGGAGATGTTATTGGGAGAGCGAAGCAATCTCGCGGCTTGGTGTACGAATTTATTGGCAATCTCCGCCATTTTCTCTGCCTCCGTGGACAATGCCTCTACCTTCTTTGGGGCTAATCCTGTTTGCTGAGGGTCGGAATCGGTTAATCGGGGAGATAACCCATCGCCTCGAAAAATGAGCACGAATCTATGTTCCTTCACCGGTGATACTATAATTTCAATTTCAGAGATACTAATCTCTTTTAATAGTTGACATAATTTAGTATTTTCTTCCGTAGAAATCCGCCCTGCCCTTCTATCAACAACAATTCCTTGCTCATCGACGGTGCAGAAATTGCCCCGGGCGGCGACATCGCTTTTCTTTAGTGCTAAATCTACCCCGAGCGCTTCGGTGATTCCTCTCCCGATATTATATTTAATAGGGTCGTATCCGAAGAGTGCTAGATGCCCCGGCGTGCTACCAGGGGTAATTCCAGGGCTTACCGGGTCGATGAGTCCGCAAAGCGATTTCCGGGCCAGTTCATCCAGGTTAGGTTTTTTTGCTGATTCTAACTCTGTCTTACCAGTTCGGGGATGGGGTAATCCCCCCACGCCATCTATTACCCAGAACACTATCTTGGAGGGAGATGAGTGTGACAGTTTTTTTATATGCTCAAGTTCAATCATCTTATCGCATTTTAGCTGTTTAAGTATGTTGTTGACAAGCTTGTTATTGGCGAAATAGTATGTAAGTGAGTAATGAGTGATGAGTTACCCTTTATGCATTACCCGTTACCCATTACTTTCTTGAAATGAATAAGTTAGTCCTCGGAGTAGATGTTGGAGGTACAAAAATTGCTGCTGCAGTTGTCACCGGGGAGGGAAAGGTCATCTCTCGGGGCTCTAGCCCTACTTCTGCTCAAGCTGGTCCCCAGGTTGTGATAGATAACATATTTGCCACCATTGACAGGGCGATATCTTCAAGTAATGTCGTTCTTTCTCAGCTTTCCGGCATAGGCATCGCAGCGGCTGGCATTATAGATTCCGAGAATGGCAAGGTTATTTTCTCCCCTAACCTTCCTGGCTGGCATGAAGTGCCTTTGAGAGAAGTTGTCCATCAAAGGTTTAACATCCCCACCTATTTAGGAAACGATGCCAGTTTGGCTGCTTTAGGCGAGTGGCGCTTTGGGGTAAAGAAGCAAGTTGCTAACCTCATTTACATTACGGTTAGCACCGGCATCGGGGGTGGTATAATTTGTAATGGCAAGCTTTACACTGGCATCCTCGGAGCCGCAGGCGAGATTGGACATATGACCATAGATGTAAACGGGCCACGCTGTAACTGTGGCAACATAGGATGCTGGGAAACGCTGGCTTCGGGCACCGCTTTAGCTAAGGAGGCAGTAAGGCAAATCAAAAAAGGTGTCAGCACGTCTATCCTTGAGTTCGCTGGTGGCGATTTAACCAAAGTCGATGCCAAGGTTGTCTTTGAGGCAGCAAAACAGGGGGATAAGTTAGCCAACCAGCTTATTTCTCGCCTGGGATATTATCTCGGTGTGGGTTTAACTAATCTGGTCAACATTTTTAACCCCGAGCTAATTTTGATTGGTGGCGGTGTAGCAAAGATGGGTGACCTGCTGTTTGAGCCGGCAATAAAGGTGGTTAAAGAAAGAGCCTTTGCGACATCGGCCACCTCGGTTCAAATCAGGCCGGCGTTGCTCGGAGACGATTCTAGCATACTGGGTGCGGTGGCTTTTGTCCTTGATAACCTGGCTGAAGATTCAACAATCCATGGAGGGTGAAGGTATGCCATCAAAACAGGACAAATTTGAGAGGCCCGAAATTATCAGACCGCCAAGCGAGTGGCGAAGTTATTTCTTGCCGCTCACCGGTGGCTGTTCCAATAATACTTGTGCCTTTTGTGGTTACTATGGTTCTAAACTCAAGATAAGAAAAGTTGAGGAAGTAAAGCAGGAAATTGATGCCCTGGCGCTATATATGAAACATGGCGTCACTCTGCCTTCTATTCCTGGCATAGTATATGAAATAGCCCAATATTGGGACCAAAGAAGGATTTTTCTTCAGGATGGCGATGCCCTGGTTTACCCCTATAAAGGCTTGGTGGAAATATTGGAATATCTCAATGAAAGTTTTCCCACTCTGGAAAGGATTGGCACCTATGCTACTCCACAGGACATCTTGCGTCGAAGCCAGGATGAGCTCAATCGGTTAAGGGAACTCAAATTAACTATCTTCTACACCGGTGTGGAGAGCGGTGATGATGAAATATTGAAGAATATAGGCAAGGGGGTAAATTCTCACCAGGTAGCTGAAGCAGGGAAGAAGGTTAAGGCGGCCGGGATTACTTCTTCGGTCACGGTAATCTTAGGGCTTGGAGGAGTAGAGAAGAGCGAGCAGCACTGTCTGGAAACAGCTAGAATCCTTACCGAGATTGACCCTGACTATGGTGGGGCGCTAACCTTAACCTTAGTCCCGGGCACTCCACTTTATGAACAATGGCAGAAAGGTGAATTTCATCCTATCTCCCCCTTCCAATCCCTAGAGGAACTCAAAGCTATCCTTGAAGAATCTAACTTTACTGATTGTTTCTTCAGTTCGATGCATGCTTCAAATTATTTTTCAGTTCGAGGGAGATTGCCACAGGATAAGCAAAGGATGCTTGGGGAATTGGGAGATATACTGGTGAAAAGAGACCCCTCCCGGCTAAAGCCTGAATTTCTCAGGGGGTTATAGTTTTTAATAACCTCTGTGCTATATAATGCCAGAATTCTAAAAGCAAGGAGGTGATAGCTTATGTTTGGCAGTGTAGGTTTAATTGCCGGAATAGCTAGTCTGGTTTTCGGCATAATAGTGATGATCTTCCCCAAGATACTCAATTATCTGGTGGGCATCTGGCTTATCCTGGTGGGTATACTGGCAATTATCGCTTACTTTTAGCTGATTGCCAAAAACTATGCTTCAGGGAGGCTGATTTTTGGTTCAAACTCTCCCTTCGCCAAAGACACAAAGATAACTGCCAGCATCCCCAGGGTGCCTGATAGCAGGGCACAGATAGCGCCAGTTAGAGCTAGTCCGACCCTGCTTCTTTTCATCGCCGCTATGCCGCCGATTATGGCTATTATGCCCAATACTATAACGCTAACCCCAATAATAACCGCTACGGTCGGGATCGCCCCTATGATGCTAAGCAGGTCTCCAAAATAGGGAAGGCTTGGAAGCCAGAGAGATATATTAAATCCTGATATAACGGTTATAATTCCGCGACAATTACCCGGGCAGCTCCTACAGTAATGCTCAGGATTCCCCCGGCGCTAAGTAAGCCGCCTCTTTCCCCGGGCATTTTTGCTTTTTAAGAGGGGGCAGTAGTGGATTTAAGCCACTGACCTCTTGTGTATCCAGACTATATAAATGGCAAAGACTTCTTGCTTCTTTCTATACCGGATTGTAACGGCGGAAAGCCCTGGCGTTCACTAGCTTTGAGAGAGAGCGTTTAGCAACTCAAACTGTCATTGCGAGCGAAGCGCGGCAACCATAATGGTAAAATTCTAAATCCGAAATCCGAAATACTAAACAATATCAAATGTTCAAAATCCAAATGACTGAAACCGTTTTGAGTTTTGAATTTAGATATTGAGATTTGTTTAGGATTTAGTGCTTGGGATTTAGGATTTCAACTCTGAGATTGTTTCGTCGCTAATCATATTGAACGAGTACAAAGAGTTGTCTTTGAGGTGATTTATGCTTAAAATAAAGCAAAATAAGATTCTAAAAACTAAAAGTTTAAAGGAGGGCACAATGAAAATTGTTGTTCTGGGGGGCGCTGGCGATATGGGGAGCCGGGTGGTTGAGGATCTGGCACAGGCAGAAGGGATTGAGCAAGTTACCATTGCGGATCGCAATCTGGAAGCAGCCCGCCAGATTGCCAGCAGGCTCCAGAAGGCAAAAGCCAAGGTAGATATCAAGTCCGTAGACGCCAATGACCACTATGGTCTGATGGAGGTGATGCGTGGCTATGATGTGGCGGCATCTGCCCTCGGTCCCTTCTATCTCTTTGAAGCCAAACTGGTCCGGGCAGCGATTGACGCTGGGGTTAATTATACCAGCATCTGTGACGATTGGCTCGCCGCAGATGAAGTAATCAATCAATTCTCTGAAAAGGCTCGTGAAAAGGGAATCACGGTTATCAGTGGCCTGGGCGCCAGCCCGGGACTCTCCAATGTTGGAGTCCACTATCTTGCCCAGCAGATGGACAAGGTTCATCGGGCGGACATTTATGTCTATATGCCGTTGAACTCTGGTGGAGGTGAGGCGGTGCTCGAACATACCTTATTCATTATGGGAGGGAAAATTCCAGTCTGGCGGGGTGGAAAACGGATGATGGTCCCCGCCTGCAGTGAGGAGCGGATGGTTGAATTTCCCAAATTCGGGTCGATCAAGGTCTGGAATATGGGGCATGGTGAGCCAGTCACCGTCCCCCTCTTTATCCCCGGGATAGAGGAGGTCAATTTGTTTATGGGCTTTGGGCGTGGTTCCAACTGGTTAGTGTTACCCGCAAAGCTGGGATTTTTCGGGGGTAAGCGGCGTCGGCAGATGGCACTCAGGCTGCTTAATAGCCTCAAACATCTGGGTAAGCCTCAAGAGCCAGAATGGGGGGCGATTCGGATTGATGTCTGGGGTGAACAAGGCGGTAAGGAAGCGCATGGGATAGGCTGCGGGATTGGGCAGATGCGGGAATCCACCGGGATTTCTCTAGCTGTCGGCACTTTGATGCTTGCCCGGAAAGAGATTCTCACCACAGAAGGAGGAGTCTATGGTCCCGAAGCTTGCCTGGAGCCAATCAAGTTCTTCACCTATATGAAAGAGCGTGGAATTACGTCATATTCTGACCTCGAGATGACTAAGCCCATTATTTAAATTGGCAAGTTTTGAAACTCTGGGAAGTAAAATAAAAATGATATCAGATGCGGTTAAAAAACAACTAAGACTTACAAAGACAGGGCAAATTGGTTATGTGATAACCGATATAAATAAAACAATTGCCTACTATAAAGATACCTTTGGCATAAGCCCCTGGATGTTACTGGACGCGAGACCTGAACCTTGTATTGAGAAAGGAAAGGAGGTACACCCATTATTAAGAATAGCGCTGGCATATCAAGGTTCAGTCCAGTTGGAGCTTATTCAGGTGGTAGAGGGTGAGAGTTTTCATCTCAATCATGTTAAGGAATCCAAAGAAGAAGTGCATCATCTAGGTTTTATGGTGCAGGATATAAATAAGAGGCTGGATTTCTGTCGTGAGATGGGTATCGGGATAGTGCAAAGAGGGACTATAAGGACGAGTGGCATTGTAGTGGATTATGCTTATCTAGATACTGTTGACCAAACAGGCATCATCATCGAACTTCTACAGTGGCGAGTGGGCCCGGTGCCGTTACCCATGAACAGGCTAGTATTCAGTTTCCTCTGCTGGGTGGGGTCCAGGACTTTGCTCAAGGGGCGAATAATAAAGTAACGCGGATATATGGAGATTATTTAGCAACCCATCCCCCTGACTCCCTTCCCTTAACAAGGGAAGGGGGATAAAGGGAGTGAGGTTAGCAAACAATCTCTATATGAGAACTTTACTTTAAGGGATAGATTTCTTGGCTAAATAAGGATTATTAGCCACAAAAGAAAGTGAATAAAGGGGGTGAGCCATGAGTAAAATTTCCGGTGGTCATCTGGTTGCAAAGTATTTAAGTGAGGTCGAAGGTGTATCTACAGTTTTTTCCATTCCTGGGGGTCATATCGATAGGATATATGATGGATTTCTGGAATATGGGACAAAGCTCATCGTGGTAAGGCATGAGCAGGCTGCAGCGATGATGGCTCATGCCTGGTCCATATTCGCCGGGGAGCCAGGCGTATGTCTGGTAACAGCAGGGCCCGGGTTTACAAATGCGCTGACCGGTGTGGCGAATGCCTATCTTGATAATGTTCCGATAGTTGTGCTAAGTGGCACTGCTCCTGTGAAGGACTGGGAAAAGGGAGCCCTTCAGGATATGAATCAATTGGACATGATTAAGTCTGTGGTGAAGTGGTGGGGAACCTGCTATGACGTAAAGCGGATACCTGAGTATCTTTCAAAAGCATTCCGGCATGCAGTATCAGGCCGTCCTGGCCCGGTATTTCTGGAATTACCGCCAGATATTCTTAACATAAGCGTTGATGAGCAAGAGATAATCTATCCTAAAAAGGGCAGCACGGTATATAAAACCGTGGCAGATATTGATTCAATCGAGGAGGCTGCTGAACTAATTAATACTGCGGAGAGGCCGCTGATAATCGGCGGAAATGGGATTGGGTTCAGCAACTGTGATAAACAACTTTCAGACTTTGTGAATAAAACAGGTATCCCCACTATTCTGCTTAACAGTGGCAGAGGGGCTATCCCTGATGACCATCCATTGTCATTGTGGGATGGGGGGCAGGCAGCCATAATGACCGCTGCCTCTCAGGCGGATGTTATCATCGCTTTGGGGATTCGGTTTACCTGGCTTCTCATGTTCGGACAGCTTTTTCCACAGGCGAAGCTCATACGGGTTGATATTGACCCCACAGAGATAGATAGAAATAGAGCTTCGGATATTGGTCTTATTGGTGACATCGGGCTTATATTGAACCAGCTAAATGCCGATGTGGATAAAAAAGAGCATAGCAGCTGGGTAAAGGGACTCAGGGATACATATCTTCCATTGATTGCGGATGAGGTCAAGGCAAGGGAGACTCCTTCGGAGTCGATACATCCTGCCAGGCTGGTAGAGCAGGTGAGAAGGGCTACAAAAGATGATGCTATCTATCTAATCGATGGTGGAGATACAAGTTATTTTGGGATGATGGGACTAAGAGCCAAAGAGAAAGCCTCGGTAATAGCAACGGCTAGCGGCCTTATGGGGTGCCTTGGGGCCGGGGTTCCTTTTGGCATAGCTGCTAAGTTAGCTAGACCGGAAAAGACAGTGGTAGTAATAAGTGGAGATGGCTCATTTGGTTTTAATGCCATGGAATTTGATACCGCAGTTCGTTATAATATCCCATTTGTTTGTGTGATATTCAATGACCAGGCATGGGGGATGATCAAGCATGGCCAGGAAATGGCCTATGGAAAGGAAAGAGTGGTGGGGTCAGAGCTTGGTGTTGTGCACTATGAGAAGGTGGCTGAGGCATTAGGGGGATATGGTGAGTTTGTTGCCAAGGATGAAGGGGTCATACCAGCGCTTGAAAGGGCGATTGCCTCTGGCAAGCCAGCCTGCGTTAATGTGCTTACTGACCCCACGGTGACAAGCCCGGCGACCCTGTTACTTGTCGGCGCTCTGAAGATGGAATGATAAGGAGGGATAAAATGAAAGCGCTGCAGTTCTTTGTTTCAGTTCCAAGATTTGTTGCCTTGAAATCCCTGGGGGCTATAAACAAGAGGGTGTATTACGATGGTCCCCTGGCAACAGTAAAGCTCGTTGATGTCCCTGAGCCGAAGTTGCCTTCCCCGGATTGGGTCAAAATCAAGACCTTTCTTTGTGGTTTTTGTGGAAGTGACCTTAACTTAATCTTGTTAAAGGAATCACCAACATCTACTCCGTTTACATCGTTTCCGTGCATACTGGGTCATGAGCTTTGCGGGGAGGTTGTTGAGATTGGCAAGGATGTAAAGGGGTTGAGGACTGGTGATATTGTCACTATTGCTCCTCATCTGGGTTGCGTTACCAGAGGGATAAGCCCTGAATGCCGAAGTTGCAAGATGGGAAGGCCGGGAAATTGCGAGAACTTTGCCCAGGGAAGCTTTTCATCGGGCATGTTTACCGGTATATGTCATGATATCAATGGTGGTTTTGCCCCATATCTTGTGGCACACAAGTCCCAGGTTTTTAAGTTACCCCAGGGGGTATCACATGAATCGGGCGCGATGATAGAGCCTTTTGCGGTAGCATTGCAGGCAGTACTTGATAACAAGCCGGATAAAGACGATAAGGTCTTGATAGTCGGGGGAGGTGTTATCGGCTCCCTTATTGTTCAGTCAATAAGGGCGTTGGGTATAGGTTGCAATATTACTGTTAGTGAACCTTCGAGTTTTCATGCCGAATTTGCCACAAAGGTAGGGGCAGATAATATTATCACTGGAGGAGATATTTTTACGCATACCCAAAGGATAACCGGAGCGCGCTCTTACCAGCCAATGATGGGTAAAGCGATATTGATGGGTGGGTTCACCAAGATTTTTGATACTGTAGCTAATTCGGAAACATTGAATAATGGCATGAGGGTAATGGCAACGGGCGGTGTTTTAAGTATTGTAGGTATTAGCAGTGGTATAAAGCTGGACCCAACGCCTTTATGGCTCAAATTACAGACTGTGAAGGGAGTCTTTTGTTATGGCTATAACACTGTTGATGGAAAAAAGAGGCACGCCTTTGAAATAGCTATCGAGCTTGTTGAGAAAAAGAAGGTTAAACTCGATGAGATGGTAACCCATGAATTCCCGCTGGAGAGATACAAGGATATGATTGAAGTAAACGTGCATAAAGGAAAGAACAGGACAATAAAGGCGATGGTCTCCTTTGATTAAGAAGCGCAGCGGAGATAGAGGGAAGAATCACGCAGGGAAATAAGGTTGCCTTATAGTTTCAGTACTGTTTCTCACTCGTTGCTTTCAATATTTGTTCAGCTTCGGCGACTACTCGCTCAATGAGTTCCTGGCAACCAGGCATATCATCAATGCCACCGCAACACTGTCCGGCAAACAGAATTCCCTGTTCCACATCACCATCGTTTATTGCCTTCAGAGCTTTTATACTGCCAACTGCTTCCCGAGCTAGCATCCTAAAAGTTGATGACTCTTCCCCGGCCCTCATCATCTGGAAGGCGAGACGAATGAATTGACCGTATGAAAGTTTCATGATTTGTTTTACCTTCAAGGCACTGCTCATCGCTGTTACCAGAGGAAAACCTCCTTTCAACATTGCCACAGCTCCTTTGGTTTTTAGCACTCTGCCAGGCATTCCGTCAAAAACATCGCTGTACAGTGTATCCTGCTCGGTGGCCTTCAGACAAAGCTGCTTGAAATTCTCATGTATCATACTCTCTTTGGTAAGCATAAACCTGCTGCCCATGGATATACCATCAGCTCCTAACACCAGAGCTGCTGCAAGCCCCCTGCCATCATAAAAGCCGCCAGCGGCTATGAGAGGGATTTTTACCCGGCTGGCAACAATGGGTATCAATACCAGTGAAGTAGCATCAGCTCCGTGGGCCGCTGCCTCATGGCCAGTGACTATGAGCGCATCACACCCCAGTTGCTCTGCTCGGACTGCATGCCTCGATAGTGCTATCGTCCCTACAACCTTTCCGCCATACTTATGAACTTGCTCAACGAACCAGGGCTTTCCTAAGGAATAGTTTATGATAGGAACCTTTTCCTCTATGGCTACATCTATATTCTCCCTAGCCCCAGGACCTATCAGGATTTGGTTTATCCCAAAGGGCTTATCAGTGAGCTCCTTAATCTCTGTGATATTTTGCCGTGTTTCCTCGGGGGTGCAGCGCGCGGTGGCAAAAATGCCCAATCCACCAGCATTGCAAACAGTGGCCACTAGCTTAGGGTCGGTAATCCAATTCATTCCTGCTAGCATGATGGGGTGTTTTATTCCAAATAGCTCGGTCATCCTTGTCTTAAACACTTTTCCCTCCCGGACGTTTATTTTTGCTATTGATTTGACTCGTGGTTGTTAGCTTCATTCTTATTTTGGAATAGCCAAATTCCCAGAGCTAATTTTAAAACAATATCTTAACCCGCCTGGACTGGTCTATGCAATACCACGTGCTCGTTCACGTAATTAGTGACACTTCCTCCTTTTTCATAATATCACCTCCAATTTATCAAGTTATTAAGTGTACTATGCAAAGATATACCTAGTAATCAAACGTAGCCCAGATTTCATGTCACGTCTAGATGGATATCCTTTTTACTCCTCATGTCTGTGTTTTATTCGTATGGGGTAGTGTGGTTTGCTTTAACATCGCTGCTGTTTCCTCAGTGAATACTGCCCTTCGTTGCTTGTTCCCCTTGCAATACTCGGAAGGGTGGTATGACTGATGGTGAATTCAGGTGCAAGTATGCTTGGCCCCCACCAGGCAAGCCAGGGGTCCCCCTGCCAAAGTGATGCCGCAAGGGTATTTTGAGTATAACTTCAATCGTCCGCACCAATCCTTTGACTATCTTGCTCCCAGAGTATATATTTAAAAAGAAGTCACTAGAATCCGTAGCTTGGTGTTACCTGTGTGGTGAGCCAGCACAAGGGTCAGGCAAAATCGGGGAAGAGCGAGTTTCAGAGGAATAGCTCTTAGCCCTTACCTGCCTTAAGTTCCACCGGGGATAAAGCCTCGAGTAACTTTTTTACCCTATAAGGAGCTTGACCACCTCTGGCGATGAGTTCAGCCATGAGCTGCCCAGCAGCCAGGCTCAGAGCGAATCCAAAAGTATTGAATCTGCTAGCCACATAGACGTTGTCCCATTCGGGATGGCGACCCAGTACGGCTTGCATTTCCATGCCGGGAGCCCAGCACTCCAAGTCACCCCTGTGCTCGACTACAGTACCATTTTCTATCCCAGGGAACAGATTTGTTGCCATTTCTATCGCCGAAAGCCTGCTCTGTTCAGTCAGTGAACTGTCAAAATTTGTTACCAGGTCAGGCCATCCCTCAAAACTGTGCAGGATAACAACCTTATTGTCATATTCGGGAATAATCGCCCCCTTCGTCGTCCAGATGCCGTAAGGAGGGAATGGGCGAGGCAACTCGACCCTTACACATTGTTCTTTGTGTACTTCGACGGGCAATTCGTTGCCGAGCCATGAGGTTGATTGGCCAGTCCACGGACCCGTGGCCAGGACTACTTCATCAGCCTCAACCTTAGCTCCGCTAGCCAGGACAACCGAAGTGACCCTTGTGCCTTTACTGTTAAACCCCACCACCTCACCACTGCGGATAGTACAGCCCATTTTCTCAGCAGCTTGTGCCAGACAAAGTGTGTATTTATAAGGCTCAACTTTAAAAACAGGAAACCACATACCTCCCTTAATTTGCGGATTTATGTTCGGGAAGATGGTTTTTAGCTCATCCGGTTCCAGCCAATCTCCTCCCTCCTCATAGCCGGCGCTTCTAATGACGGATAGACTTTCCTTGTACAGCTTCGCTACCTCTTCCGATAAGGCAATCCGAAAGAAGGGAAACTCGCGATACTTCACATCGATTCCCCCTCTTTCCTGCAATTCAAGGATAGCTTCCGGTAGCCTGTGGTAACCAATCCAGTGAAGGTCAATCATGCTCTGCCTTTCTTCAAGCATTTGAGCCCTTAGATCCTCAAATTCCGCACCGGTTAGCATTGGAATCACGCTCTCAGTGGATACCAAACTTAACGCCAAGCAAACCGAAGGAGGATATTCCCAGATGGCCCAGGCTTTCCCTGAAGCCCTATTGGCAATGCTTTCTCTTTCAATTATCTGTGAAGTGATGCCGCGCCTGGCTAAATGATAGGCTATGGAACATCCACTGACACCTGCCCCCACGATGATAACTTCGTTTTTCGTCGCCATCTTTTAAAACCTCCCTTTCTATCTTCTGTATGTGTTTAGGTCTCTTTTTTAACCGGTGTATTGCTTCAGTCGCTTTCGGACAAATCGACCCTGCCAAAATGTTATGTCCCACCTCGCTTTTTGTCAATCTGTTAAAATCAGCACCAGTGACACTGAACAATTTGAGTGAGTGTTTACGAGCGTGACCGGACTTTGACAAGAAGTCGTTACTGCTCGCAAGTGGGTTCGCTTATATGGACTGGCTTGAGCACTCTGCGGCGTCTCTCTTATAACCTCTTTATCGGCTAATTACGCTCACATTGACAAGCTGGACGCATCCTTATTCCAAAATCCACTATATCGTATGCTCAGCAAGATCAGCTAGATTTGTCCGTCAAATGGCAGTCACGCTCTACGTAGAATCCACTATTCTTGGTACGTAGCAGTTGAACGGCCGGACCGTGGCCGACTTGATACTTGAGCGGAAGACCGATTTAACCGACGTGTTCTTCGTCAACCGCAGGACGATTCCCTGGCCGCCGGAACCCCTACGCTTTCTGGCGGGCAAAGCGATCCTGGGTTACATGCACTGGGAGGACCGCCAATATGATCCCCAAAAAAGAGGAGCCTGACGGAAGAGCATTCAAGGGGGGACTTCTCTCTTCTCTACACATCCCATCTCCAACACAGCTATTCTCTCTAGAAGTCTTCACACGAAATTGCTAAGGTTTGCTTCTTGATGGTGGTATAATGTAGTTTACGATGAAAAGATTACTGGTTCTCTTAGCTCTCCTCGTTGTGGGCATAACGTTAGTAACCGTAGGAATATTACAACCCTGGCAAAATACTCCACCTGACACTCCACGATATACTGAGCAGGCAGTCATCGATATGGCAATGAGCTATGTGAGGGATATAAATATTTGTGGTGGCAGATATAATCCCACTGACGGGTATGCTACATACCTTGGTGTTGGACTCTGGAGGGTAGAAGTCCATACCTCTCGAAGAGGGATTGTTACCGTTCATGTGGATGAGCAAACTGGAGCTGTCCACTAAATATCAAAACCTTAAATGTACCTGCCTATGTTCCTTGATAGGCGTTGTTGATGGTCGTATAATGCGGTTGAAAACAATAAGGAAGTAGTTATGGCTGAGGAAAAAGAAGCTCAACAAGCTAAGATTATCATCCCTGACCACCTTAGGGCTGGCGTCTACTCTAATGCGATGATAGTTAATCACACACGTGAAGAATTCATTTTGGATTTTGTTATGGTTTCGCCACCTGGAGGAGTAGTCTCAGCGAGGGTGATAATGAGCCCAGGGCATATAAAAAGGGCTATTACTGTTCTTCAGTCCAACGTCAAAAGATATGAAGGTAAGTTTGGTGAGCTTGCGGAGGCAAAAGAGCCGATCGGTAAACGACGGCTGGGTTTTCATACTGGTTAACAGTCCCGACCTTCCATCAGCCCTGTTAAAGTTTAAGACCTTTAGCTACAGAGCGCCCCAATTCGGGAGCAGCTTTAGTCAGATTCTCAACCACCCGTTGCTGGATTGCTTTATCAATGTGCATAAGGTCGGCGATGAGGTTATCTAACAGATGTTCCTGGTCCATCTTGCTAAGGGAACGATATCTTTCTCCAGCTTGTGCGAAGTCATTCGTTATGCTTATCTTCCTGCGAGTGGCTTCTCCCTCAAGGCGGTATGCACGCGGCGTGCCCTCCTCAGGAGCCTCTCCAGGCATACCACCGCCGATACTATTGGGCTCGTAGTTGACCGGACCACTGAACTGGCCTATCTGCATGGCGGCGTCACGCTGGTTATTGTCTACCGGGACTATGGGACGGTTGACGGGAAGTTGCAGGTAGTTCGCTCCCAGCCGATGGCGCTGAGTATCGGCGTAGGAGAATGTCCGTCCTTGCAGCAACTTGTCCGCCGAAAACTCAATTCCGGGAACAATACTGGCAGGGCAGAAAGCCGCTTGCTCCACTTCAGCGAAGAAGTTCTCCGGGTTGCGGTTGAGCACCATTTTACCCACCGGCATCAGGGAAAACTTATCCTCAGGCCACGTCTTCGTAGGGTCAAGTGGGTCAAAGTCCTGTTTCAACTCATCAGCGATATCCATTAACTGGACATTAAGCTCATACTCAACCTCTTCCCCTGCGGCGATAGCATCGTGAAGGTCACGGGTAAGATAATCGGGGTCGACACCGACCAGGCGGCTTGCTTCATGGCGGTCGAAGTTCTGCACGCCCAGTTTCGGTTTCCAGTGGTATTTCACATATACCGCTTTGCCTTCGGCGTTCACCCACACATATGTATTGACGCCAAACCCCTCCTGCATCCGGTAACTCTTCGGTGTGCCGCGGTCGGAAAAAAGCCAGGTAATCATGTGGGTCGATTCCGGCGTCAGAGATATGAAATCCCAAAAGCGGTTATGTGCTGAAGAGGCCGATGGTATATTGGTATCTGGCGCACCCTTGAAGGCATGAACCATATCGGGGAACTTTATGGCATCCCGGATGAAAAACACGGGGAGATTATTTCCGACCAGGTCGTAGTTGCCATCCTCGGTATAGAACTTTACGGCAAAGCCCCGGGGGTCTCGTACCGTATCGGCGGAGCCTCGACCTCCGACTACGGTGGAAAACCGTACAAACACAGGAGTCTTTTTCGCCGGATCCTGAAGAAACTTCGCCTTGGTGTAAGACTTCATGCTCTTGTAAACCTGGAAGTATCCATGGGCTCCTGCCCCTTTGGCATGAACAACCCTTTCGGGAATGCGTTCCCTGTCGAAATGAGCCATCTTCTCAATAAATTGGACATCCTGTAACAGTACCGGGCCGCGTTCGCCAACGGTCAAGGAATTCTGGTTATCGGTAACGGGTACGCCCTGGTTCGTTGTAAGGTGTCTTTTTTTCATGATACCCTCCTTCTGTTATTGTATTAGTGAAAATACACTTTCGTTCAGAATATCAGCCTCCAACAGACTCAGTTACTCGTTTATTTTTACAATTTGGCCTATCATATCTAAGAATTACTTCACCTACCTTCGGCTTCCCTTTCCATCTTTCCAAGCCTCGTGTAGTAATCTGGAAATTCATTGAGATGAGCTAAAGCAATTTTCCCGGTCATCATAGTATCATCGTTAGTAACATTAGTATGTGTATCAACCAGACCGTGCTCAAGCTCGACATCAAGGCCCATCCTATATTGTTCAACATCGAACTTGCTCCAATCAATACCTAGGGCCTCGCCAATTTGTTTGGCTTCTTCAGTCGTGAAGTGCTTTTTGTTTGCCACGTACACCCCCAGCTTCTGCTCTTAAGATAATTTTAGGTGCTGGTAACGAGATTGTCAACGATACGGCAGGCGCTTCGAGAACCCATAGGCCGCCCGCTTCTCAGTGAGATAGCCAGGCCGAACTGGAAGGTCACTATTGCCTTTGATGACCCGACGGTACCTTGATATAGCTATTGTTGTATAACCAGTTCACTAGACGTAGTCAACATATCTCGCCTATGCCTTTTGTTCTCAATTTGCCACCTGCACAAAATGGACGATTGTGCAATCAGGTAACAAAACAAGCAATTGTGACTGGCCCCAGTTGAACTCTAAAAATACTTTTACGAAAGAACCTTGTATTTAGCCACCTGTGGGGATTGGAGAAATTCCCATTCCCCCTTACATCCGAAGTACCCAGCCGCTACTTCTATATGCAACATAGCGATACCGCAATCTAGACGCTTGGAGACATTGAACTCTGACCCACCCGTCCTTACAGAAACTCTGATACCATCATCTTCCAGGTTGAAGGTCCACGGCTGACGATTCACCGCGGAAGGAGCCAGTCTGGCCGCTTCAACAGATGCTCGTATCCACTTCGGTGACTTCTCTATTTCCAACCCGCTTACTAACCTGGGAATTGGGAGACGCTTATGGGTACGTCCAAAACCGGTCATTAGCTTCTCTTCGGTTGACTCGAAACTGAGAGCATAACCCACTGGGGTCACAGCCAATACCCGTTCGTTTTTGCTGATTTCGACAATAGAAGCCACGCTTTCCGGTCTGAAGAGGCCGCCGACCCAACATGTGTTCAAACCCAGCGCCGTTGCCTCTAAAATAACCCCCTCACCCGTGTAACCTACTTCCTCCTGAACATAAGGACTATCCATATTTCCGATAAAAGCAATAAACGCCGGCGTGTCTTTGACTTTACCGTAGCTTCCGACAACGCCTTTGAAGACGTCTTTTACTGATTCAGTCACAAGACACGATCGAGCGTGAGGAAATGGCTTGAACTGTTTACAGATTGTGTCCAGAGCCGCTGAGATTTCAGACTCTATGGATCGATTTGGATCGAAATGTCTGCGGGATCTCCGTTTTTCAATTGCTGGAAACCATCTTGAGAAAGGGATATCCATTAATCCTATATTAACCCTCTGGCAAACGGATTTCAATGAAAAATCTGGAAGGGCAGTGCGCCGCTCTGCACAAAATACTTGTTTGTTAAATCGAGAATGGGAGCATCAGTGCTCCCCCTTCTGCATTAGCTTTAGTCAGATTAACACTGGACAAACATGGGGATGTCTGCCCTTTCATGCGTATGTTTTAAAAGATGATATTAAGACCGAGGTATTAAGCTGAGGGTGAGGGTGCAAAACCGTTGAAGGTTTTATCAGGTGATTAGAGAAAGTTGAATTGCCTCGGTGGTGAGCTGACCTGTCCGCTCTGGAAAAGGCCACGGAAGAGGTGCTGGCCCATATGAGAGTTTGTTTTGGTCAGTGTTAAAACTTTATTAAATGTCTTGATAGTAGCTGTAGGCGACTTTTCCTAACTTTGTCCAGGTAATTTGGACTCAATATATTCAATTATTACTTAAGGTTAGTCAGCTTAGCCGACAGTTCCCAGAGATCATGCGCGAGCTTGGCATCTTGGGCTTGCTTGCTAGGTTTCTTGATCTTTCTTTTCTGGTAGTATTCACCGGCTTGCCAGTCTTGTCCCGGCTTAGATGTAGCCAGCCACACCAGTGTATCGGCACCTTGAGCCGGGGAAAGAAGGAAATGCTTGATGAATGTTGTATATACAAAGCTCCAGCCACCGCCGAATTCAGAAGAGAAGCTGGTTCTCACTATACCCGGGGTGAAGGATGCGCTTGCTATACCTTCTGCATGGTATCGCTTGTGCAATTCTTTCGTGAATAGAATATTCATAAGCTTAGCTTTGCTGTAGGCACTCTGTCTTGTATAGCCATGCTCGATTTCGATGTCGTCAAGGTCAAACTTGCCTGCCCCTATGTGAGCGAGGCTCGATGTAGCGATGACGCTTGCTTTTGAAGCGATGAGTGTATCGAGCAGCAGATTTGTCAGTAGGAATGGTGCAAGATGATTAACTTGGAGGGTCATTTCGTGTCCGTCAACAGTTAGCATTCGTTCGCCCCCCATAACGCCGCCGGCATTATTCGCCAGCACATCAATTCGTGGGAAGTCCTTTTTAAGTTGGGCAGCTAGCTTTCGTACATCATCTAACTTCGTAAAGTCAGCAAGATAATAGGGGAGGTTAAGCTCGCTCGCTACCTTTTCGGTTTTTTGGGGTGATCTACCAACAATGATAACGTGAGCGCCTTGACCTTTCAGCAGTCGTGCGGCTGCTGCCCCGATACCATCACTGGCACCGGTTATGACGATGACTTTATCTTTCATGAGGGTAACTTCCTTTCTTGATTGTTTTATCCAGACCCGATTCCATCCCAGCGACGAGCTGTTTCAAGCCAGACAATATGTAGTCATAGTTCAGCGTGTAGAAGACGTACTGGCCTTTTTTCTGATCCGTAATGAGATGCCCGGCTTTTAATAGTTTTAGATGCTGAGAAGCGGTTGGCTGTGATATATCAACGAGCTCTGCGAGCTGACCAACGGTACGCTCACCCTCAGCCAATGATACCAATATTTTATAGCGAGTCTTATTGCCGATGCCTTTTCCATAATTTACCGTAAATGTAAATATATCTTCCATATAGGTATATTAGCATATACTAATATATAATGCAAGAGATCAGGGTCTTTTCGAGAAGAAATAAATCGACAGAATCTAATATACCCAAGTTAGGCAAGATAAAATCTGCATTCTTGAAGTATATTTGTTAGTCCAATCGTACTCACCACTGCACGAACATAGGCATGACTAGCACGACCTGCGTAGGATTGCCGTTCAGAGTACTAGTGGCAACCAGTGAATAGTATATACCGATGCTTAGTCGCTACACAAGCCCACGGAATATCAGTGTTGGCGACTATCTCATTTCAAGCGCAGAGTCATAACAGTCAGTTTTTTACCCTTCAGAGTCTGCATTCGACTCATTTGGAGACGGTTATTCAATAAACACTCGGCCCGGCTTATTGCACAAGCCGCTAAAAGGTGCAATGATGCCTGCTCAACAATCTACTTTCTTGTTATGCGATAACCAAGTGGAAGAGAAATTAGGAGTAGCCCTTAATGGTTTATAACTTTAATTATTAACCAGTGAGGGTATGTCCGCCCTTCCATGCGCATGTCTAAAGGTTCTCTTCAAACGTGAAACTGTCAGTTCGAGCCCAAGTACCGCCCACCATTTTTCCCCAAAAGAAGGAACGACCGAAAGCCGGGCAAAGCCTTTATTTTTGACGGCTGGCGGACGGTGGTCTTGGAAGTGAGTGAGTTTCTGAATAGTAAAGTGAACTAAAGTCACGTTTGAGTGACTAATAATTTGCAATCAGGAGTTGGAGTAAGTTGACTTAAGAGTTACAATTAATAATAACTTGTGAAATATTAAAAAGAGGCAAAAGTTATGGATAGCCATCTTATTGATTATCTCCAATCAGGAGAGGCGTGGTTATTAGTTGGTAGTGGACCCTCGACGGAAATGGGCTATCCGGATTGGGAAGAACTGGCAGAAAACACCCTAAATACTTTAAAGGGGGAGTGCGTAGGGGTAGATTTCTCTGGAGCAGATGAAGCACTACGAAAAAAAGACTTTCTAGGAGTTTTTCAAGAAGAGTGGAAAATTGTGGGTGGCCAGAGAATAAGGCAGATAATAAGTGGTTATCTACATCCTGCTAGAAGTGGGAGAATATATGAATTGATAGCCAAGTGGCCAATAAAGGTATATCTGACGACCAACTATGATGACGCAATTCATGAGCACTTGGTACGAATCGGGGAGCCATATCGTGTTTTGTCAAATTCTAAAGACCACATTGGAATGCTTAATCCGAATTTGACGAATGCTGTTATCAAACTACATGGGGATATGACTTCAGATGAGGGTCTAATACTAACATCTAATCAGTACAAAGAAATATTGGAAGAGAAAAAGTGGGCGTACTGGCGAATTAAGATGACGTCGGTTTTCCAAATGTGTCCATTAATTATCTTAGGTCATTCCTTATCAGATATTAATATTCAAGACATTCTTTCACTGGCAAAAAAGGGTGCTAGTGTAGAAAGACCAATATGCTGGATTGCTCCTAATGTTTCGCAACAGGAATGCAGTAAATACCTGGAGGAATACAGAATTAGAGTAATACCGTATGACGCCGACGAGGCGCATAATTCCCTATTCAGAATGGTTGAGACAATTACCGATTATTTTGTTCCGCCACGCATTTCAATTCCAATGATTCAGCAGATAAGAAGAGTGTGTCAACAAGGGATAGAGCCAGATGCTGCGGCGGCCGGTTTCTTTGTTTTCAACAAATTCTGTGAGCAAAAAGATTTGGAGTTAATTCAAGCTGAAATAATGGTTGCAGCCCTACAGTCTGCTGTTACGAAAATGAAAGCCATGGGCGAATTTACGTTAGAGGATGGTTTACAGCTTGTTGGATGGCCGACTGGTCACCCTATCAGTATAAAACTTAAGAATGCGATAAAAACTGATGCGACCGAAAAGGGATTATTGAAGCAAGCAAAAAATGAAAGATTCGTAATTGGAGATAACGCTGAGAGATTGTCTTCAGAGAACAGGGCGAGATTCAATCACCTAAGAGAACGTTTTATTGATTCGGTCAAAATAAGAATAAAGCGAAAATTCCCTGCTTTGGAATCTGCCGCGGAAGGTCTGGCTACCGATATGGAAAATGCCATGGTCGGACATTTCAAAGAGATAGGCTTGACCTTAGCAAGTATGTTGACTTCAGATAAATACAGGAGACAAGTTATACCACAGTCGATACTGGCGTTCCTTAACTTAGCTGCTGCTAAGTATGACGTCTGGTTAAAAAGACAGGCCTTCACCACAGTTTCATTAGATATCTTTAAGCAAGCGGGGAATGCAGAGAGAGAATATCTCGGAAGAATATCAAGAGGTTTTTACGCTTTCCATGCGTTAGGTGTTTTGGGAGATGTCGCACGAGAAAGATTGAAGCAGGCAAAAGAGGCAGTATGGCTTGTAGATTCGAATGTTCAGATTAGGGCATTGGCGTTAGCAAATATTGGCAATTATTTAGTTAAGGATTGTTTCTTGAAGTCTAAAGAAAGAGGAATTAGATTCTATACAACGGACAAACTATTGGAAGAGACAGTTCAACACTTGAGATACGCTGATGGAGTTGTAAGAGAGCATGGGGCAAGCTCTTACCGTGTAATGGCAGCAGCAAGGGGAGAATCACCATATAAGAAGCAAAACGAGTTTCTAAGTGCGTTTATAAGATGGCAACACGCTGGGAACAGAAGCGACTGGAGAAGTTATCTTTACAGAATCATTAATAGTACGAAATTAGATGCGGACTCTGTTAAGAATTCACTTAGAGATATTGGGATAGAGACAGTGTGTTTGCAAGATTGGCCTGGATTTGCTGAGGACGACTATCATGCCATTGAGGAGCGAATAAAATTGATTAAAGATTCTGTGGTAAGTACCAGGGAGCAATTTGAGGAATCAGATGAGGATATATTAAGTGAGGCACATAAAAAGGCGGTACCAGAGGGCGAAGCTTCGATTATAATCAAGAAAGAAAGAAGGGGCGATTATTACGTACATTCCAGCCCCGGTACGAAGTCTGACGCATGGTTCATAAGTAAAACATCAATATTGAATCTAGTAGACGAAGGAGAAGCCAGAATTACTTGGCAGCCTGAGTCTTTCTTCAACTTTGCATCAACCATATGTACAGAGACAGAGTCTGAAGAAGCTGCCAAAGCTTTCGAGGCTATTCTTCTGAGCGTCGCTGAATCTGGGGTCGATTTGCTTGATGACGAGACTCTAGGGCAAGTATTTGGTGGTATTATTGACCAAGCGAGTCTAAGCATTAGTGAAGAGAGAGATAAATATGGAAAAGCAATAGAGGAAAAATACGGGGAATCACCGGATTCCATAATGGCAAGAATTGCTCCGCCAGACCGACCCATGGCTGCACTACAAATCGCAAATGAAGCCGCTCAGTTAGAATCAGAGAGGAGGAAGACAGCAGAGGAAATTAGTGCAGATGCCGTTAAACGTGCTGCTTCGGCTGAAAAAGAATTAGCGGGTGTTAAAAAATTTAGGTTAAAATGGATTAGGAAACAAAGCAGACCTAAAAAGAAGACTGTTAAAGGAAAGAAAAAGAAAAAAGGTGAGAGTTGAGGTTATCTGATTTTAAGCTGTCAAGAACGGCTAAAAGCCGGGCGAAGCCTTTAAGGCAGTAAGCGCCCTCCGCCTTTTAGTAGGATTGCTTTGTTGTACGCAGTTACTTTTAGATAGATAGGCTAAACGCCAGTTCAAAGGTTCTGGTTCTACCTATTGATACTCCGGCTCCATTCCACTTTATTTCGCAACAGTTTAACAATTTGAGTTATTGTTACGATTGGTTTGTTTGGCGTCTTCCATCAACGAAATTTGCAAGCTCTCTCCAGTGTGATTCCTCCCATAATCTGCCGGCGGCTGCAGAGGTTGAGGGAAGGACAAATATCATGGTTTCTCCAATTCGGCTGTCACACTTAGGGTCACCATAGCCCGCCGAGTAAACGAAGACCGCTTTTCAAACGCCTTTAACTTTAGGAAAGAGATATCCGAGCACGCGCCCGGTGTGTACGAGGCTCCTCCGCGCGCCCGTTTTATACTCTTCGATAATCTGCATTTCTCCCGGTAATCCGGTAACTTCGTGTTCACGTGGCGTGCCGTAAAGTGCAATCTCCGGACGCCGTCTTTCTCTATTGGCATGTACCAAACCATCCCGCATTTGCTGGACTCGGCGGGCGGCCGTGGTAATCCGATGATTCCGGTCATTTGGGAGAATGCCCTCGACCATTGATCTTTTTATGCAGCGGTAGAGAGTCAGATACTTACTTATGGTTTTTTTGTCCTCAATAACTTGGTGGAGCTTATATTTCAGGGCCCCTTCCAAAGAACTCGCTGCCAATAACACGCAGGCAGGGTAAGACCCATGAACGTAGCACCCGAACGCATCGTACCACATGCTCTGCGTATACTGCTCTAAAGCCTGAAGACGTAGAGATTTTTTGTCACTGCCTTCAGGCGACCCAATTGCAGGGTAGAATCCCATTATGCGCTGTTCTCCGCAAGCTTTGAGTATCTCCAAATACCTTCCGGTGCGGTGTTCTAGACTCTTTTTGTCGCCATCTCGCAGACGGCGCTCTACCTCTTGAAAATCGGGCTTAGACATCCGCTTCCTCCATTAATTGATTTTTTTGCATAAATGGAACCAAATTTGATTTCTCAGATGACAATTTATCGTTCAGCGTTTGCTTTTATCCAGTCAACTACTTCAGGCAGCATTGTGTATTTCCAAAAGCCCCAATCCAATTCGATTGGCCTAGGCTTACTCGGGAAAAGGCGCTTCCGGGTGAATTCCACCGAGGATAACCTGCCTGCTAACCCTCTTCCGGTTATACCAAGTTGTGTAATCAGTTCATCTCTATCGTAGCCCTCTGGTTTCTTTGCTACTTCATGCAAAATACGTTGAGCTTCGGGCTGGAGATTTGTGAAGAGATTCTCAATCTCCTCCGGTAGCCAACTGACACCAAGTGCTTGTTGCGGGACTCTTGCGTCAATGAGTCTTTGAATATATTCAGTAACCTCATCTGGCGTTCCTTCTATACTTATCGTCACCTTTGCCATATTTAGCCTCCTTTTAGCCTATTACAGTAGTATAATACCATTAGTCATAAATCTTGTCAAGTCCTTATATAACGCTATTATAGTATTATTGCTATTGTCTTCTTCCTCTTTAATTCTTTGCTTTAGGTGACTATTATTTGTTTACCAATTAGGCGAGCATTCAGAGATCAGCTACGGGCGCTTGTTAATCCTTGAATATAGGCAACTCGACCCTCACACCGTTTCCCGAACCAAGTTTCCGTCTCCACACTGACGCCTATGGCTTGCCTTATGTAGGAGGCATCCTGAACTTGAAGGTTTAGTTTCTCTCGTTGTTTGGTGCCAGCCTCCAGGAGGACGGTCAATTAGCTGTTATCTTGAAATATTACTTTCTGACTTTTTATTGGTTGGGGCAGCATTGCACAAAAGTCAGTTTTGTTTACCGGTCTGTTCATGCCCTGTCGGAAAATAAATTGGCCACTACACGAAATGGATAATTGTTACATATTTATTATTGTACAAATATTGGGGTGTATGTTATTTCATTACAAAAACTAACTTTCTAATGTGCCTAATCATATATCACGGTATCCCATATGTCCCGGTGTTACCATCAAGAAAGATTGGCAGATGTGGTGGATAGAAGGTAGAGAGCATAAGAATTAAAGCCAGCAGTATTATGAATATGGGAGAAATGAATTTTGTATATTCGGGTAGCTTGGATGAAATCATTATCTTATAGCTGGTTAGCTGCCCCACAATGATAGCAACTAGAAAAATAAAGATATCAACTATCAGAATCTCTTCTCCGGTAATGGCTGTGTAGGCGTAAAAAACCAATCCGGTAATGATGGGGATTAAATAGACAGCCACAGCTTTTGCTGTTAAAAAGTTATTAACATGCACCCGCAGGAATCTATATTCAATGGCAGCAAATAGGCACATAGGCCAGAACCCTTGCTTAAAGTGTTCCCAAACACTCTCATTAACCGATGCAAACAGCCCAACAATGCTTGATTCTCCTGACCATTCAAATAAAAAATGTAGCAACGCACCCAGTAGAAAGACAAACAGAATGCCAGATACTTCCCACTTCAGAACATACTTTTTCATTGCTGTTGCCAATATAGTTCTTGCATGTCAGGATCATATCACGAATGTGATATTCTGAGTATTCTATTACTTACAGAGCAAAAGAAAAGCTAAAGTATAGTTAACTATTTAACATTACGATATTTACACCTATCTAAACACCACCACCAATGCCCGCCGTTCTTTGAGGTTCCAAGCCCTTAGACACACCCAGACTACCTCTAGCCTACGATAAAGCCTCAAGCTATCCTCAAACTTAGCAGACCTTCCAGCAGTATCCCTCAGTCATACTAATGACCACGCCAGTCATCAATATCAGGATGACGCAAAGCCTTTGCTTACATTGGTGATGGATCGCCGTACAGGACGTAATCGCAACTTTGAAGAGGAAAGTAGTTTTGGTGAGAAGATAATGAGGGAATTTCCATATGCAGAAATTTTTCTGTTATATTTAGCAGTCAGGCTGCTTTGGCCACTTTTAGTTTGCCAAACAATCAGGAGGTCTAAAGACCTCGCCCTATATCTATAGTGGGCAGTAGTGGACTTGAACCACTGACCTCCTGTGTGTAAAACAGGCGCTCTAACCACTGAGCTAACCGCCCGAAATAGTACGCCTGGCGGGATTTGAACCCGCGACCTCAGCCTCCGCAGGGCTGCGCTCTATCCAACTGAGCCACAGGCGCATCGATATTTATTTATGCCGAAGGAGGGATTTGAACCCTCACGCCCTTAAGGGTACTACGCCCTGAACGTAGCGCGTCTACCATTCCGCCACTTCGGCTCTAAAGTGGGCAGTACTGGACTTGAACCAGTGACCTCTTGCGTGTGAAGCAAGCGCTCTAACCACTGAGCTAACCGCCCCAAACTATACCTATTTTAACCAGAAAATCCCTATTTGTAAAACCAATGATGCTTCTATTCTGACTTTAGCGGGCTATAATTGCCACCAGACATCCTGAAATTTGCCAGAACAAATGTGAATGAAGCAGGCTGACTCATGACTCGTGACTCGAAACTATCAACTCAGAACTCTCAACAGTTAACTGCTAACTATCTACTGTCCTGGTCACCGGCGGTGCCGGATTTATCGGCTCACAGCTAGCTGAGGAGCTAGCAAGGCAAGGCCATCATATTATCATCCTCGATGACCTCTCGACGGGCAAGAAAGAAAACATCGCCGCCCTATTGAACTCTCCTAGCAAAGTCGTTCCAGCTCACCTTGCTTTAGTGCCTTAACATCGCCAGGGCTGTTAACTCTGTCCAGTACCTGGGACATCTAGCTTTTAACTGCTTTCCTTGGGAGCCACCATCTGAAGAGGAACAGCAGAAGTCCAATAACCGCCAGGCCTACCACGATAGTCCACCAATATTGGCTGAGCCACGATGGAGCTAGAACTGCGACGCTAAACTCTTTAGTTAACCCATCTACGGATATGGTATAGCTACCTGGCTCTTCTTTGGTTACGGTGAAGGTTACCGTGTCTGATGCTAATGAAGCTAAAGTCACCGTTTTTGTCTGCTCCACTGCTCCATTTATGGTAAGGTTCAAGGTATAACTACCATCGTAGCCGCCGATGTTGGTGACATTAACAGCGACCAGCACTTCTTGTCCCGGCTCTACTTGTTCGTTGCTGAGGTCGAGGCTGGTTACACTGAAGTTCGCTGGGGTCGGAGAAACAGCTACTCCCATAATGGCAAAGGTGGTGAAATGGCTCACCGGGGCAGTTACGATGTTATTTTGGGTATCAACCTGGCTGGTTAATGGGGCCCAGTTTTCAGCGGTGGTATCATAATAGGCGATATAAACATCTTCTTCAGATAGATATTGAGGGACATCATTATCCACATAGCTCAAAGTGAGACTTAGAGCTGGGGCAAATTTAGCCCCTGCAGGTTGGAATTCATAAGCTGTGCCGATAATGTCATAGTCCTCAGGGACTGGTGGCCAATCAGTTTGGTTGCTTATCGTGATGGTGCTGAGTCTATTGTCTTCCTTATCAAGGCAGGAGGCATCCTTGCCCAGTGAAATTATTACTTTGTTATCCGCAGAGCTGACCTGTAGTGGTTCCAGTAGATTGCCTTGTTCGCTAATGTCCCACTTTGAAATGTCTCCGAACACGTTCACTGTGAGGTTATATTCAGCAGGGCCGGGGCCCTTTGTTACTCCAGAGCCACTCAAGGACACTACCACAATAGCTTCATCGGGGTCATTTGATGGGATGTTGAGCGTTGCTGACTTAGCTCCCGTTAACGTTGGGGTGAAAACCACCTGAAGGGTAGCGGAGCCTCCTGGGATTATAGTCTTGTTCGTGACATTGTCGTTCTGGATTGCGAACTGGTCGGCCTTTTTTCCAGTTATCTTTATCGGCCCTACCACTAAGTCGGCATAGCCCAAATTGCGCACATTAAATGTCTGGGGTGAGCTTGATGAGTCCACGGTAATATTGCGGAAGTTCTTCTCCGCTGGGCTAACTGAGATATCGGGCTTGATTGGTGGTCCCTCTCCTATTTTAAGGTTAAGGATGGTGACATCGCCAGACTTAAATGGATAGCTATCTAACCATTCTCCGCCAGCCTGAACATCGTAGCATTGAGCTGTGACATTGTTCACATAGAAAGTTAGATTGGTTCCGTCAGTTATATCTCCTTGAACTACAAGCGGGTCAGAACCATCTGGTCCACCATATTTACCAGCTTCAGTAACGGTTATGGGATTGCCTTCAATGCCGGTTAACACGCCTTCGCCCCTTGCTTCCACCACTATGCGAATTGACGCTGCCGTACCATCTATGGTGACACTCCCAAAGAAAGCATGAGGCAATACTGGTTGTGCCGAGGATGGAGTAACGGTGATAGCAAGAACCGCGATTGCCATAAGGCAGATGAGCAGAGCAGTAAATAGCCGCGGTAGCAAGCTCATTCAACAACCCCCGGTATTATCATTGCCACTTTTTTATTTGTCATTGCGCCCCCAGCGAAGCAATCTCAAGACCCCTCACCACACAGAATAGTATCCCCACTCCTGACTCATTCCGTGTATAATAATGACAACCCACCGCAAAAGTAAACACCCAGTGCTCGTTCACGTGATTAGTGACACTTGCCTTCTCTATCATTGCGAACTGTTTTTTCTTTGTCATTGCGAGCGAAGCGTGGCAATCTCATGCCCACCTCTGAGATTGCGGAGCTTGTTCCGAGTGAAACGAGGAATCTCATGCTCCAGTTTGCTTCGGCTACGCCTCGCAACCGCTAGCGCTCCTCGCAATGACAAATAAACAACCTCAATTTGATATTGTTTAGTACTTTGGATCTAGAATTTAGGACTTTGTCTTCGGGGATTGCCACGCCGGAGCCTGCCCTGAGCGGTGAGATTCTTCCCCTTCACTTCGTTCAGGGTCAGAATGACAGTAAGCGAAGGGGCTCGCAATGACAAGTAAGGGAGGCTCGCAATGACACAACGGATTGCCCGAGCTTATTCAAACTCAAGATGAGACGTAACTCCATACCTCGAAGTGTCCATCATCTATCTGAACTAGATCGGTAGACAGTAGACTAGCGACCCCTACAGCGTCATTGTAGTTCGAGCACCATCATCAGGTTGTCTTGATGGGCTGCCACATTATTGGCGAAGCAGGGTCGTGTTCCCGATATCGGCGTTGGGCAATTTCATTGTTCCTGGTGGAGTAACAGTAGGGGCACCCCTGTATGCAGGTATCGTTTATGCCGATATCCTTGCTTACCGAGCATCGGCAGTGTTTGCGCTGATAAGGGTCCTTGGGATAATGGTCGGGCAATCCCCACAGTTGGTGGAGCAGACCTCCGTCGACGCATCTCCCTGGCGGCATGCCGAACTCGGTGAAGTCACGCTCTGAAGCGCAGGTGAAGCTCTCCATGTTGTGCTGTTTGGCGATAGAGGCGAGGTCCGTAATAAGATAAGCAACATGGTCAGAGGAGATTGCTTCTTTATCGAAGGAAACTCCATCCTGTTCCAGCTTGGAAAGTCTACGGTCTGTCTTTTTATAGAAATGGACTATGCTTAGCATAACGCGGCGAGTAGCTCCGGCTAACCTTTTGGCGATAGCGGCGAATTTTTCGCGGTGGAAGTCAATGTTGGTGATGTTCGACAGGATAATGGGGTCATAGCGCCAGATGACCCGCAATGGTCCCAGATGTTCGCTTAACTTCAAGAAGGTGGTTATTCTGTCACCAAGGCTGGGGATGTGTGGCTCAAGTGCTTCAGGATAATCGTTAAGGGTAAACTGGAAATAGTAGCGGAATCCTGAATTGTCAAGTTCCTCTAAATGTGCCAGCATCGGGGCGGGATTTTTTGACCAGAAGACGATGGCATCCACGTCCTCCGGTTTGAGGGATACATGGGATACTTGCCCGGGATTCACGGGGTTGGGCACCAAACACCAGCCAGCACGAATACGGTTCATGAACCACTGACTGTAGAGTGCCGGGATATCTGTTCTACGGCTGGCAGAAATAATCACGGTGATTTTATTATATAACCCCCTTCCTTTGAAGTATAACAAAGAGATTGAGATTGGTTAGCAACCTATCCCCCTGACCCCCTTCCCTTAGCAAGGGAAGGGGGAGTGTAGGTAAGAGAGGGGTGAAACCCCTCTCTAGAAATCTCTTCCCCCTCTCCTTTGAAGGAGAGGGGGATAAAGGGGGTGAGGTTAGTAAACACTCACAGCGAAAAGGGCTTGCAATGGCCGCCTCTTTCTGTCATTGCGAGGCGTAGTTTAAAATGTAGTTGCCCAATTTATTGGGCAAATTGGCGCCTGATGAATCAGGCAACTACAGAATCCAGAGACGCAGCAGCCTGCACCGACACCCCTGCAGGGAAACCCTCAACTCAAAGCACTAAATCCTGAACAAATCCTAATATCTAAATTCAAATTCCAAAACCATTCAGGTCATTTGGATTTTAAACCTTTGATATTGTTTGGTAATTCGGATTCAGGATTTTGTTTCTATGCGGGGCTGACACACCTTTGCCTTTCAATAATGGAAGGGCGTTTTTTCTTTTGTGGTGAAAAGCTGTTAAAATTATAAATTCAAGGAGGGATTGAATGGGAGATATTCTTGACGAAGCTACGGCGATTCTCAGGTGTAAGGAATGTCCGTGGTATAAGAATTGTGTAACTCCGCTGCTGGTTAGCCCTGAAGATATTGCTCAATTCAGATTGATGTTGCAGGACTCAAATCTTCCGGAACAGGCTAAAAACGAAATGGAGGGCATTCTGGAGAATATAGCCTCTATGAGCCAGAACATGATTTTGCAAAGTTGCCCTGTGTTTGCCCAGCGGCTTAAGGAAAGTTCTGAGCTTGCCCAACGAATTAAGGAGATAATGCAAAACTGGGGAAGGGAGGAATGACCGAGCAAGTAGGTAAAATAGAGAAGCCGCCAGCAGAGCAGTTTAAGGGGAGTAAGAAGCTTTATCTTGTCCCGTTGATATTTTCTGGTGAGGATGCTCCTGCGGAATATAAGGAAAGATGCCAGCACTACTGGCAGCAGGTGGCAGAGCAGTTAGCCAATCTGGAAGGAAAAATCGGCAGGGTGAATCGGGTGTATTACGAGTCAATTTCGCTGTCCAGTGAAGAAGGTATGAAGCTGGCGGAAAAGATAAATCAAAGTTGCTATCAAATTGCTAAAAGAGAGTGTGATAACGGAGCTACTTTTGAGGCACTTGAGGATGAGGAATTGCTCGGGGAGGTTATAGATTGGGAGAGATGTCTTTTACTTGGCTTTGCAACTGTGAAGGTGGCAAGCAAAGTTTCGGAATTTTACACTGAAGCTTCGAGGAAGCGGTATGAATTCATGACTAACAAGATAGCTGAGACGCTCAAGGATAACGAAGCGGGGCTTTTATTCATCAGGGAAGGGCACAGATTGCAGTTTTCCAAGGACATCGAGGTATTCAGCATTTTTCCGCCGGCTCTGGATGAATTGCATCGCTGGCTTCGGGACGAGGCTAGTAAGAAAGAAGAGACCAGGGAAGAGGAACTGAACGAGAAAGAGAAAGAGGAGAAACCCAAGGAGACCGAGGAGAAGAAATGAATGCTAAGGCAAGGGAAGCGGTGGTTGCCGGGACATTTTACGCCGGCACAACTGAAGGGCTCAGGGAGCAAATCGAGTGGTGCTATCGGCATGAACTTGGTCCTGGATTTGTGCCGGAGGTGAATAGCAAGGGTCCCAGAAAGATTATCGCCCTGGTTGTTCCTCACGCTGGTTATATTTACTCCGGCCCGGTAGCAGCTCATGCCTATAAGGAGCTTGCCAATGATGGAATATTCGATACCGCGGTGATACTTGGTCCTAACCATACTGGCTATGGTGCCGCAGTCTCAGTGTGGATAAAAGGTGGCTGGAGGACGCCATTAGGGGAAGTGAAGATAAACGAGGAGCTTGCTGATAAACTTTTGGGCGGAGTCATTGAAGTGGACGAGACAGCCCATTTATATGAACATAGCATAGAAGTGCAGCTGCCCTGGCTTCAGTATCTCTATGAGGGAGTTAGCATTGTGCCGATAACCATGCTTGCTCAGGATATTGAGACCGCCAGGGAAGTTGGTAAGGCTGTTTCTAAAGTTGGTGATAACATCATAATCATAGCCAGCAGCGACTTCACTCACTATGAGCCTCATCACATAGCCTCGGAGAAGGATAAGTCCATGATAGAGGCAATAACTAATCTGGATGAGGGAAAATTATATAAGCGGCGTGCTTCACTTGATTGCACCATGTGCGGCTATGGTGCTGTAGCTGCAGCGATTGTAGCCGCTAAGGAGATGAAGGCCAAAGAGGCAACTTTGTTGAAATATGCCACCAGTGGAGATACTACCGGGGATTTCTCCAGGGTGGTTGGATATGGCTCTATTGTGATAAGGCGGTAAAGCTGTTGTTTATCGTGTCCCCTTCCCGCCTCTGAGATTGCTTCGTCGCTAGCGCTCCTCGCAATGACAAATAAACAACCTCAAAATGAGGAAGGTTTTTACATTTTAATTTGTAATTTTGATTTTTTATGTTGTTTGATATTTGTTAGGATGTGGAGCTTATTATCTCTCCTGTAATATCTTCCTCAACGGTAAGGATGCCGAAAGACTGTGACGCCTTGCCGGGGTTAAAAAAAAGGATGCCGTCAATCACCTTATTCTGAGAAAAATGGGAGTGTCCGAAGATTATGGCATCTAATTTCTCACCGGTGAACACGCTTTTGATTTTGTGTTCCATCCTCAATGGTGCACCCCAGCCATGAGCGATGCCAATCCTTTTGTTTCCCACCTCGATTATCTCCTTCTCAGGCAATAAATTCCTCAACTCATTTGAATCCATATTGCCGTGAACTGCCTTTACTTTCCCCAGTTTCCTTAGCCCCTCAAATACATCTCGGGTAACGAAATCTCCGGCATGGACTATCAAGTCCACTGTAGAGAGGCAATCGATTATCTTCTTTGGGATGTCATCAAAAGAGGTTACATGGGAATCAGAGAGCACAGCTATTTTCATAATATATACCCTTCAAAAATTCTTCATAACCCGTATATCATCACCATGGCCATCTTATCAACAAAGCAGTTGTGTTGACAATTAAACGTATGATATATTCCGTTAAGTTTACCGGCTACTGGTTCCAGGCTCCGGGAAGATTGTGAAAAGAGGAAAACGGTGAGCAGGAGGATATGGCAGTTTGAGGTCAATGGTGAGCGACACGTAGTGGATTTAGAGTGGAATTCGCTGGGTTTAGCGGGGAAGCTCACAGTAGATAACAAGCTTATTGACCATTGGGGTCCACTGATGAGAACTAAGGAGATTTGGTTTGAGATTTTTGGGAGGAGGGCGATGTTAAGTTTTATTGTAGAGTCCATGAAGCCTGCCAGGCAGGTGTTATATATTGATGGTTTTTTTCTGAATGTGGATTCGGGCAACTTGGAGGACCTAAGTAAGCGAGGCATTGAGTTTTAACAGCTGAGCTATCCTGCCAGCGCATGCTCCCTGTTGTAACGGCGGGAAAAGGCAAGGCAGTGCTGAATTAAACTTTCGTTTGGGGGTAAGTAAACCTGTAAGCCGAGTTCTGTGCCCCGAAAATATCAGGGTGGTGACCATTCATCTAGCCTTGATGTTACCATCAAGGTCAAGCGACCTACCCAGGGCATCGGCCGAGCACCTTAATCGCCCTCTGTTTGGTCTTGCTCCAGGCGGGGTTTGCCCAGCCAGCCAGTCACCTGGCTGCTGGTGAGCCCTTACCTCACCATTTCACCCTTGCTTCATTTCTGAAGCGGTATGTTTCTGTGGCACTTTCCATAGGGTCGCCCCTCCTGGGTGTTACCCAGCACCTTGCTCGGTGGAGCTCGGACTTTCCTCCCTATGCTTAAAGCACAGGACGGTCACCCGGTTTACTTAACCCCAATATTAATTTACATTTAATTGGGGAGCAGGTCAAATTGCTAATTTTGCTGGGCAGGATGTATGATAAGAATTTGAATGTCCTGAGAAGATATCGGGGATTGCATGAAGGTAAAAACTGAAAAGAAGGGCAAGGTATTTACGGTAATCATAAACTGTCCTGAAGTGAGAAATGCGGTGGACAGGGAGACAGCCGAGGCACTTTCCCGGGCATTCATGACCTTTGAAGAAGATGATTCTTCATATGTGGCTGTGCTCTATGGTGAGGGAGGAAATTTCTGTGCCGGGGCTGACCTTAAGGCAATCATGGAGGGTAGAGGGAACCGCGTGGAGGCTGACGGTAATGGACCAATGGGACCTACCAGGATGCTACTATCCAAACCCGTCATAGCTGCAGTGTCGGGGTATGCGGTTGCCGGAGGGCTTGAACTGGCAATATGGTGTGATATTCGTGTGGTTGAGAGGGATGCCGTATTTGGGGTCTTCTGCCGCAGATGGGGGGTGCCTCTCATTGATGGCGGTACAATCCGGCTTGCCCGCTTGATCGGGCTCAGTCATGCCCTTGATATGATATTGACGGGCAGACCAATCTCATCAGAGGAAGCTCTTTCAATGGGGCTTGCAAATAAGGTTGTCTCAAATGGGACTGCCAGGGCAGAGGCAGAAAAACTGGCGGCACAAATAGCCGAATTTCCACAGATCTGCCTGAGGCATGACCGGCTGTCCACGTACGAAGGGTTAAATCTAAACTTTGACGAAGCAATGGCTAATGAGTTCCGTCATGGAAAGGCGGTTATTGATAGTCTCGAGCCCTTACAAGGCGCAGAACGCTTTAAACATGGGGCGGGAAGACACGGGAAGTTTTAAACAAGCGTAAGCCCTATTGTAGAATCGGAGGAACACACAAACTCAACTTTGGCTCTTTCTCATGAAATTCGCTAACCCGAGTTCAAACATCAATTGCCTTCCGGCAACCTCAGTGGGGGCAAATCGTCTGATGAAATTAATCTCTTCCTCAGTAGGAGGTATGGTCTCCGTGAGGTCAGAGGCAACCTTCAAGTCCCAGGGTATATCTTTCTTTATATCCTTAACGCTAACCCGAGGGTGAATCTGAGCCAGATACATTTCCTTTGTTTTGGAATCAAATCTGAAGATGCCTTTTGTGGTTAACAACATGGAAGGTCCTGAACCTGGAGGGAAAAGCCCTGATTTATCCCTGCTATCCCCGCCATCCAGGTAACCAGGTGATGTGAAGTAATCTAATTTATTAGCAAAATCTCCACCTCGCATGGTGAGTATAGTTCGTTTGGCATATGAGATAAAATCGGCAGCGCCTCCAGAGCCAGGCAACCTCAATGTAGGTTTATAGTAATCTCCAATTACTGTTGTATTCAGGTTCCCGTATTTATCAATTTGAGCCACACCAAGAAAACACACGTCTACAAATCCTTTGTAGGCCATGGTAAAAGAAGAGAAGAGGTCAGTAGCATATGAAAAGCCCCGGCAGGAATGAGCATCTGCGATATGGTTTGGCGGCACCAGGGGCTCAAAATCAATGATACCAGATTCCATCATAAGGGTGACATGAGGGGCATACAGGGCCTTGGCCACGGCACCTGCTGTAGTAGGGAGTCCAACCCCTAAGATAACATTTTCATAGTCACGAATCTCCTTGGCAGCAGCGATAACCAAAAGTTCGTTAAGTGTATATGGCTTACTCATAAAGCATCCCCCTTTCTTTTAGAATCTTCTCCATCTCTTCCATGGTAATACCCATTGTCCTCTCTCTGCCTTCCTCATCCCAACAGGATGTAAATGCCGCTCCATAATTTGCCGGTGCAGAGTAGTATGCCTTTGCCTTGATTGCATCAAGCATCCTGCTCCCGAATTTTCCCACATAACGGTCAATATAGGCTGTGTGGTCCTTACAACCATAAACCCACTCATCCATCCATGCCTTCAGGCCATCACCTGTCGCATCAGAGGTGAGAAATACTCCATACATAAAACGGTCCATGTTGTAATATCCGAGCACCTCGGTGGGGTGTGCCCCCCAGGGGACCTCCACCACGGCATCCACCCTATATGCGGGTATGATGGTGAGGTGTGGGCTTGACTGGATAACATCATGCTCAACAATCTCTTCGCATGACACAACAATCCGTTTACTGCAGAGTGCTGCAGCAGCCACGCTCCCCAGTGCCCCCCAATATTGGGCATTTCCGTCTCTATCGGCCCTTTGCACATGGACGATACAGACATCAGGGTTTGCAGCAGGTACAGTAAGCACATCCTTGCCCGTGTAAGGACACTTAATAACCCGATACTTATCTTCGCCCATAAAAGTGCGCTTCTTGAATAAATCGGTAACCATCACGCCCTCCAGCACCTGCATGAATGTAAAGCCGTGCATACCGGCAACCAGGCGGGCATTGTAGTCAAAGTTTGTATAGTCTTCCATTTCTAATGTCCCTGCCTTTAGTGCACGCTCTACAGCAGAGCCACCTCCCTTACCACCGGCGCGATAAACATAGGTGCTAACCAGACGGTCCACACAGCCCCCAGCTACCAAGAGCTCTACATCGTGGACCCCGGACTGAGAATACAAGGTAAGGCCTTTCTTCTCTTGCCGGATAACCTCGAAAACAAGTTGCATACAGGTCCCTACGGTATAATTACCAATAATCAGGTGGTCGCCATCATTTACGAACCTACTGATGGCCTCCTTTGCACTCATAACTTTGTCCTTTGCTTCTGCCATATAGGCCTCCTTTCTTTTTAAATGCCCCGGCCTTTAGCTAACACATATGAAACTATGTTGGCAATCGCTCTAATCTAGTGCGGGATAATTATAAAATATAAAAAGCAAAGATTTATCGTAACAGGTCTTCCTTAAGGGATTCTATTCAAACGCCGATACATTGCTTTGTTGCTATTATATATCGTCAAGAATTCTTCAAATAATTCATCGTACATCGTTCTATTTTGGGGATTTGGATAGTATGTGTTTGAGTATCGAATCAACTGTGGAATATCATCAAAGGTAATATATCCCAAAGCAACGGAGGCAATGAGCGCAGCGCCACGGGCGTTTGCCTGCATGGGATTTTCCACCTGCCTGATTGTCCTATCAAAGACATCGGCGAAGATCTGGCACCAAACATTGGACAGAGCGCCGCCACCGATAAAGTTTAATGTATCCATCTTTCTCCCGATGAACTTTTCAACATATTTAAGGTTCCAGCGAGTATTGTAGGCAACACCCTCAAAAAATGCCCGTATAATATGGTCCATATTGGTAGTCATGGAGACGTTGTATAGCCCTGCTCTTAGCGTGGTATTATCAACAGGGCTTCTTTCCCCATTGAGCCAGGGAGTGAAGATTAATTTATTGCTTCCCGGAGGCACTCGCTCAGCGATTTCATCCAGTTTTTTATATATGTCTGGAGGGGGCTCGTCAGTCCTCAGCGGGTTTTTGTGGTAAATAATATTATCTACTAAGAATGGCAAAACCCCTCCGGCGATATCCTGTTCATTTATACACTGATACTTACCCGGGATTGCTGCAGGGAGTGATGCAATAGAATGAAACACGTCTGTTTTCTTGAATGGCACAACGCATTCAACCCATGACGAGGTACCAATATAAAGGTGACCTTCGAAGTCCCTTACTGCTCCAGAGCCAACAAGGGCTGCTTGGTGGTCAGCGGCACCCATAACAACCTTTACTTCTGGTCCGAGCCCGAACTCATCTGCTACCTCTCTGGAAACGGTTCCTAAAATATCAATGGATGATTTCAAAGGGGGTAGTTTGTTTTTGTCAATTTTCAATCTGTTTATCAATTTATCGTCATAGTGAACATTGTTGATATTTCTTATGTCGGTAACCCAATAGAGAATTGTGGAATCGTAGGAGCCGGCAAACTCCCCTGTGAGCCTCAGGTTTAAATAATCCTTGCTTTCCAGGAACATATGTGTTTTTTGATAGACCTCGGGATACTCATGTTTTACTAACAAAACATGGGCGATATCATCCTTCCCGGATAGAGTAGGTCCTCCACCTGTCTTGGGGATCCATCTTAAAACATTAAATAGACTATACCCCGAAATACTGGGGAAACCTCCCATCAGCTCTCTGACATAGGGAGCACCTCGAGAGTCCATCCAGGTAAGTGAATTCATCAGGTGATGGCCATCGGAGCCTACAGCGACAGTGCTGGACATTGTGCTTGAGACACAAACCGCAACGATATCGCTCGCGGGAACAACGTTTTTGTTAATCAGTCGTTTTGCGGTCTTGACCAGGGCATTCCACCAATCATCGGGGTCCTGCTCAGCACCCCCATTTGGCAGGAAATATACCGGGGTCTTTTCAGATTCGAAATCTACAATCTCTCCGTGTATGGAAACTATTGCTGTTTTAACGCCTGATGTTCCGTGATCGATTGCCAGGACGTACTTGTTATCAACACCTTTTTTTGTCTTTTCTTCTCGCTGCATACTTTTTAAATATCTATCAGGGGAATAATAACACTATGTAGTTCAGGCAAACTTTACGCTCTTTTTATATATCTATCTTTTTGACGTTACCACTTTCATCTACCATTTCAGCAATTAATCCCCCAAACGATTCTCCGCCTTCCTTGGCCTTATCAAACTTTATAACCTGCGGAACAAGATCCAGGAATGCCTGTGGATTTATGCATCCCTCAGGAGGGAATACTCCCTTTTTGGTAATCTTTCCTTGCTGCATAAGGATTGCCCCTATAGCTGCTGGAATTCCGGTACCTTCCCCCAATGCTTGGCTTTTAGAAGCCATGTGGACTCTATATTCCCGGTATTTCCCATCTTTCTTGCCTCTTACAACGGTTGAACAGCAACCACGCTGTATACCAAAATTGGTTTCTTTCAGGATTCTTTCCCGTTCTCTAAGAATATAAGCAACAGCGAAGTCATACGGTATTATAGTTCGTCTCTCCACATCCAATGGTTCTGTACTGGAAAGGCCCAACCTGCACATATCTCTTGTCAGGTCGTAATACTCATTTGGTATGACAGAACCTTTGTTAGTAACCTCATTACATTTGATGTACTTTGGGAGGGTAACCTGCTCAGGATGCGGGTATGGATATACTGGTACTTCACCTAGTATAGGGAAATTAAATGTTTGGCGAAGTGCTATTCCATCCTCTCCGAAGTATTTAACCGTTTCCAACCTCCCATCAAGAAACATCGGGATATCTATAGACATAGAATGGAATCTGTGACCAATTACGCCTTTTCCCTCCACAGGCTCACCACCGTGGGCATGGAAGATACCAATAGAATCAACTTCGTCCAGCAAATGGTCAGTAACGAATTTTGCAATCAGGTTTGTAGTACCAGGAGAGCTACCCATTCCAATCACTGCGGTAATACCGGCTTTTTTGGCAGCACCATCCATCTTGAAGATATCCATAGTTACGTCAACATCATCGCAAATATCAACATAATTTATTCTGGCATCGATAACTGCTCTCACGACATTCTTCACAGTCTTATAGAATGGTCCTACGCAATTAAGCACAACGTCAGCGTCCTTAACAGCATCCTTTATGCTCTTTTCATTCTCAGCATCAACTTTAACAGCGGAAACCTTTTTTGACCGCAGTCGAGCAACAAGTTCTTTCGCCTTTTCAATATTAAAATCGCCAATAACGACTTCTGAAAACTCATCGTTGGATATAAGTGTTTTAACCGCAGTACTCCCCACGGTTCCACAACCTCCGAGAACAATAATTTTTGCCATAATTAACCTCCTTAACTTTTAATTAAACCTTAAGTTTTAGCTTGGCTGGTTACTCTCCCAGAAATCCTAAATCAGCTCAAAAGCATTCAGGCTCATCCTGGCTATGGCTTTAAACATCACTCGACATATAATATTCTGTTACAACTGTCACACTGGACTAAGTTCCCCGCTTTAGCCTTTTGCCATTGGGTTGTGGGTAAAGTGATGTGACATCCCTGGCATCTCCCTCGTTCCACTTTAGCTACAGCTTGCTCTTTGGTCGTCATGATTTGTTCGTAAAGGTGGAGTGCTTCCGGGCTAATTTGCTTGGTTAATTCTTCACGGTCCTCGTGGAGACTGGCAAGCCTGGCTTCTACCTCTGACTTTCTCTGGATGAGCGTCTGTTGCCTGCGTTGCCACTCCTCAGTTAACCCTTCCAGTTTTTGGTTGTCACTTCTTATATTACCTTGAATATCCTCTGCCTCGCTCATTAACTCCAATAATTCATCCTCTTTCTTGCGAACATTTTTGTTAAGCTCCTTGATCCCAAGGTCAAGATTAATCAATTCTTTGGGATTCTTGATTGTGCCACCATAAAGCTTATCCTTAATTTGCTTCACCTTCTGTTGGAGGTCTTCCAGCTCCCATTCAGCCTCTTTTTGCCTTCTTTCCACCTCTGCTAGTTGTGCTTTTTTGGAAGCAAGGTCGGATTTGGCGGTAGCTAAGGATGTGTCATTTAACTGGAGCTCGATTTCATTTAATGCCTGCCGTTTTCTTTGGAATTCCAGGTCAATCTGCTGCAACATGTAAAGCTGCGCTGGAGAATTCATGTCACCGCTTATTTTAGGTAAGCAACATAGGTCGTGTCAAAGGAGCTTTGGTTTGTGATGCTGAACTGAAAAAGGGTATAATAGATAAAAATAGGTTGGATGTAATATGGATGAAGAGAGCCTCCAAGAACTAGTACACGATAAACTGAAAGACTATCTGTTCATAACTGTTTCCAATCGTGAGCCTTATATCCATAATTGGATAGGAGATGAAATCGAGTATGTCCAACCTGCTAGTGGTCTTGTTGTAGCATTAGACCCGGTGATGCAAGCTTGTGGAGGATTATGGGTTGCCCATGGCGTCGGTGATGCCGACGCCGATGTGGTGGATAAAGACAACAAGATTCAGGTGCCGCCACAAGCACCAAGATATACTTTAAAGAGGATATGGCTATCTAAATCCGAGGAAGAGGGCTACTATGATGGTTTTTCTAATAAGGCGCTCTGGCCATTATGCCATACAGTCTATGTCAGGCCTGAATTTAACCAGTCTGACTGGGATGCTTATCAGGAGGTCAATAAACGCTTTGCTCAAGCTGTTATTGAGGAAATTAACGAGCATAAGGCCTTTGTCTTCATCCAGGATTATCATCTAGCTTTGGTAGCTCGGTATATTAAGGAGCAGCAACCCAATGTTATAACTTCCCAATTCTGGCACATACCCTGGCCAAATTACGAGGCTTTCAGGATTTGCCCTTGGAGGAGGGATATTTTAGAAGGGCTTCTCGCTAACGATTTGCTGGGATTTCACACCATGTATAACTGCAATAACTTTCTGGAGACTGTAGACCGACAGCTGGAGTGCAAAATTGAACGGGAAAAGCGTGCTGTTACCAGGGGGGGACATAGTACATTGGTGCGTCCTTTCCCTATTGGTATTGCCTTTGACAAGATACATGCTCGAGCTAGCAGAAGGCATGTAACTCGGGAGATGGAATGGCTGAGGCATCTTTATGGCTTAGGAACTGAATTTATCGGGCTGGGTATTGACCGCATAGATTATACCAAGGGCATACCAGAGAGGTTAAAAGCTGTGGACCGTTTTTTAGTGAAATATCCTGAGTATAAAGAGCGGCTAACTTTTGTTCAGGTAGGCGTGCCTAACCGAATGCGTGTGGAAGCATATCAACGTATAAACGACGAAATAGATGAATTGGTGGATAGGATTAACTGGAGTCATCAAATTGGACATTGGAGACCTATAGTCTACATTAACAGGTATTGTTCTCAAGATATTCTGGCGGCACTATCGAGGATGGCTGACTTTTGCATCGTCAGTTCGCTTCAGGATGGGATGAATCTGGTGGCTAAGGAATTTGTTGCCTCTAGGGCGGATAGAGATGGGGTGCTCATCTTAAGCCAGTTCACCGGTGCGGCTAGAGAACTTCAAGAAGCTTTGTTGATTAACCCCTATTCCATTGATGATATCGTGGAAAGCATAAAGAAAGCTCTGGAAATGCCTCGGGAAGAGCGACAGAAGCGGATGTCCAGAATGCGGAAGACAGTGCGTAGCAATAATATTTATGATTGGGCGGCCAATATTATCACCGAAATAACAAGATTTGAGTTCTCTGGGGAATGACTTGCTATTTGCCTGATTCCTGGGAGGAGATTGCCTCTAGGATAAAAACCGCGTCTCAAGTAATCATCCTGTTAGACTACGATGGCACGTTGAGTCCTATAGCTTCCACGCCTGAGTTAGCTCTGTTGCCTCCTGGAACCAAACAGGTTCTTGGGGAGCTTGCTCATCATTATAACTTTGAGGTGGGCATAATCAGCGGCAGGAGCCTGGCTGACATTAAGGCACTTATAGGATTGGAAGGGCTGGCATACGCTGGCAACCATGGCCTGGAGGTAGAGTACCGTAAAGAAAGCTTTGTTCATCCCATTGCCACAAAGGCGTCATCCTTGCTTAAGGAACTTTATTCCCAGCTTGTGCAGAAACTGGCGGGAATTGATGGCGTGATATTGGAGGATAAAGAGTTTAGTTTAAGCGTTCATTACCGATTGGTGGCAAAATCTGAGGTGGAAAAGGTGAAGACATTGTTTAAGGAGGTAATTGAGACTTCGGAGAATGAAGGGAAAGTCAGGGTTACTGAGGGGAAGAAAGTTATTGAGGTAAGCCCGCCTGTTGATTGGAATAAAGGCAAGGCAATAGAATGGCTGTTAAGTCATTACCAGGCTGAAAACTCGGTGGTTATCTTTGCTGGTGACGATGTTAGCGACGAGGATGGATTTAATTTCGTGAATCAAATAAATGGCATCTCTATCAGAGTGGGCGAGGCAAATGCTGCCACCTATGCTGATTACTATGTTCGCTCACCTGAGGAACTTTGTCTGTGGCTGGAAAAGCTGGCAGAGCTGGGAAGTGCTCCATAGTCCCCTTTTTCTCCTCGACAAAAAGTAAATCAAAAGTCCAATAGCAACCAGCACAGCCATTGTTATCCACCAGTATTTGCTCAGCCATGATGGAGCTACCACGGTAAATCCTTTAGTGAGGCCATTTACCTCTACGGTGTAACTTCCTGGCTCGTCCCTGGTCACGGCAAAGGTTACTACCTCAGTTTGCCCGGGTGCTAAGGTGATTTGCTTGGTTTGCTCCAGAACCTGGTTTACCCGGAGGCTAACGGTGCGCCTCCCTTCCCTGCCCCCAATGTTTGTTACCTCAACGCTTATGGTTACCTCCTTGCCAGGCTTGACCTCGGTAGGGGTAATATTGAGATTGGATAGTTCAAATTCGGCTGGTGGGGGAGTTGGAGGCAATTGTGCCATAATAGCAAAGATAGTAAGGTGGGTTAGCTCAGCAGATATCTTGTTCTCCTCAGCATCAACGATGGACTCAAGGGGGACCCATTCAGTATTGTAATAAGCAATATAAAGGTTCTCCTCTTTTATCCCTTCAGGAGTATCCTCTTCCTCGTAGGCTAAGGTGAGTTTCAAATAGGGGTCAAAGGTAGCGCCATCAGGAGAAATGTCATAAGCCTGTCCAATAAGCGTGGTGTTGGCTGGTGGAGGAGATGCTTCTTCCTCCCTTGCTATAAGCAATTCTTTCAGCCTTTTCCCCTCTTTATCTGTACATAAAGTATCCTTGGGAACATAGATGTTTATTTTGCCATCCTGAGAAGTTATATCCACCGTCCCAAGCAGGCAACCGTCGTAGCTGGTGCGCCATTTAGAGGTTTCCCCAAAGAAATTGATATTTAAGTAGTAGTGAGTCGGGACTGGAGCAGGGGGAGCAGCGGGACTGCGGGTACTGAAGACATAATCAGAAGAGATAGCCTCGATACCATCCGCCACTGACCTCACACGAAAATGATATGTAGTCCCTGAAGAAAGCCCGGTGAGGGATATGCTATGCTCGGGGACAAGCTCGGAATACTCAGTGGTATTATAAGTGTAAGCGGTTATGTTTTCGTGCGAAACGGTATCGTAGTATACCTGAGATGTGGCAGCGCCATTGGTCTTCCAGGTGATGGTGGCGCTGTGATAGCCGATGTTGGAGACAGATACATCTGAGATAGTAAGAGCTACGGTAACAGTGGCATTAACCGAGGGGTGATTTGCCTGGACTGGGGAGGAAAAAGGCACTAGACCAATGCTCAGCAATATGAGCAACAGGAAGCAAATTAGCAGCCTACGCAAGGTTTCTAATCCCTCTCACCTGTGTCTTTTTAGTAACCTTCGTTCTATTAAGCTCTCCTTCTTCTCACTACTAAATAGACAACGCCCCCGATGACCGCCACCGCAGCTATGATGCCGCCGATAAGAGGCCAATTAATGGGAGTCGGAGCTAGCCCAGTGCTCAGTTTATGCTCAAGGGTAGTGGTATATAGCTTGCCTCCGACATACAGTTCGAGCCTGAAGCCGTAATCTCCACTCTGCCACCCTCCCTGTGGAATGTAATTGTAGCTGCCACCTATATCGCCGACATCCAAAGTGCCTAAAGAAAGAACGGAGATTTCTTCTGAAGGAACGCCATCCTCAGTCACTTTAAGTATAACCTCAACATCATTCATCGGCTGGTAAAGGTTATGCAGTGTATAGACCACCTGGGCGAAGGCAAGCTCGCCTGTTTCAGTGTAATAGTGGGGGACAACGCCCACGCCGCCAAAGTAGATGGTTCTGACAGTTAGAGTTATACTTTTGCTCTCATCAGCGGCTATGGCGAAGGATTCCTCCGCCAGCAGCTCACTAGCAACATAGGCTCTTACAATATAGTGTCCAGGGGAAACCTTGGCCTCTAAGGTTCCGCTTGTGCTCATGGCAAATTCATTTTCCCTACCTTCGATAAGCTTGAATAACCTGACCTGTGCCACCACCGGCTCACCGGTGGGGCTGAGCACCTTGACTTCAACCCAGGCCGACTCTCCTAGAACCTTGAGCTTTGCCTTCTGAGCTACGGATGTGGATATTCCTACCGCTCCTTCAGTCTCAGCGCTGAGCCTTTGAGCACAAATTAACAGCTCGTAATCTCCTGGTATGGCATCCTCACTCACCTTGACGGTTACATAGACCTGCTTCTGCCCGCCGGGCTCAAGGGAGAAGTCATCCTCCGAGAATGAAATATCCACCCCCAAAGGAGTCTCAGAGCTCATCCTCACCCCGAATTCCTCGTCCCCCTGGTTGAACACCACTACATAAATGCTGGGGGCGCTTAGCTCCACCCCCTGGGGTATTTCAAAATTCTGGTGGTAAAAAGTGCCCGACATAGCGATGCCGCCCTGGGCTTGTGCAGGAAGGGGCAGCAAAAGCCAGCTTAGCATTAAGCAGAGTAAGAGAGGGGCAAGCACTGCCCCTCTCTTAGCTGTACTGAGTAACAACCTCAACTGCTCAACTCTCCTATGCGTTTATCGCTTGGAGGTAGATTGTTCCGGTATAAGTGCCGATATGGATGTCGTTGCCAAGCATGATATCCATATACAGACTGGTATCAGATGTGCCCTCACTAACTGTTGCAGCAGTTGTAGGCGCAGCGACGCTCCCAAGGCCTGTTATCTGGGAAAGAGTGGTATTTACAGCTTGTGCTGTTGTTGGATGCCCCGATGCATCGCCCCCATCATCTATGGTAAGGGCAAACTGCCTGGTGCCAGTCGGCGTTGTGTTCTCCCCAGTTAGGGTCATGGTATACGTACCAGTGGTCCACGGGCTAGTTGAATTGCCCTTTAGCTCATAGGCATCGTTACTGGTCACGTTTGTGCCCAGGATGTGGCTACCAGGGGTCTGGATAGCTGCGGTAGCACCAGGTGCTACATCGCCAAAGCTGATGGAGCTAACAGTGGTGACAATTCCAAGATAGGCGCTCATGCTATTTGCCACCGCGGAGATGTCCTCAGCAGTTGCACCCGTTGCGTCAGTCACGTTAACACAGAAGCACCATTCATCCGTGTCACCACCACCAGCCTCCATGGCTAGCTTACCTGGCTTAAAGGCAAGGGACCAGGTATCCTCGGTCAGAGTCAGGTCTGACGGTGTATCACTATTTATTGTCCCATTGAGAGCCCAGGTTGTTATGGCTGAGCCGTTTACCATAGCCCATCCATTAGCCTTGGTCCAGTTATAAATAGCACACTCATCTGCATCCCAGGAACTTGAAGTCCAAGTACTTGGACGGGTTCCATTGGTACCCACACCTGTGTCGTAGTAGATGGCGATATTTATTGTACTAATATCGTCGAGGGTGTTGTTATCGCTAATGGTCATATTTAAGGCGAATGTTATCTGGGGCGTCATCTCGCTGGCAGCATCATAGGTAGCATTCTTTAGTGTCACTGTGGTAATGCTAGGAGCCACATTTGATGAGTTCGCAGTTCCTGTAACTGCCTGCTGACCCTCAGCGGCGCTCACTGCTTGTGGCGCTGCCACCGGCACCAACGTCAGCGCAAGCACCAGAGCCAGCACCAAAAGTGGAGATGCTGCTTTGAATAATTTTGCTTTTGCCATGTTTTTTTCCTCCTTTTGATATTTTTATCCTTGTTTTAAACTGGTCCAAGGAAGAGATTGCTTCGCTCTGCTCGCAATGACCTCTTTCTCGGAACCTAATAGCCCCTAATCGACCAGCATCTCAATAAGAAAATGCCCAAGAGCCTCAGATAGTAGTCATCATAATTTAGATTTAGCATTTGTCTCCCCTTTAGTTGTAGCCATTAACTGGTTCGCCAGCTTCTCAGTTAAGCCAGGTTTCTCTCCTTTTCCATAGTGCCATAGCAGAATTTTTATCCGAGCTACTAGCTCGTTATAATCTATAGGTAAACGTATGTAATAGTCCCAGTCCGTAGGGGTCTCCCGACTTGACCGGTAAGCCTGTGTTTCTGGCTTATCGCTCAAAAGGATGAGGGGAAGGGCAAATCTATGATGTACCTGCCGACAAAGCATGAAGCCATCTAGCCGAGGAGGATTGTCTCTGACAACTATTATATCCAGATGGAATTCACGTAGCAGTCTAACAGCTATTGATTTGTCTGGGGCTCGCATCACCCTAAAGCCAGATTGAATGAGGGCTGAAGCTACTTCTCTTGCCGACGGGCCGTCGCTGTCAATAACAAGAACCTTATTCGCTTTGCTTTTTAAGACTTTCATATCGGTCGTCTCCTTCAACTAATACCCCTATAACAGCCTGCTACCTTTCCTTAGTTAAAAGATATAACTAAATAATATTTTAGTCAATAGCACCATGGTACGATGACCAAGATACCGTGTTGTTTTGAGTCGACTGAAAAGGCGGGGAAGTATAAAACGCCCCCTTGTGACATACGAGGCATAAGTTTTACCGCTAAGCTATGCTCGGCCTAAAAACTCGCGCCTTGAGGAAGGCGAACAAAAATATTATTTAGCTGGCTGTTGACATAGTAGGGTGAGTGATAGTTCACTTAAAGGAGGGGAAAATCATGCAAAAAGAGCTAAATAGATTTCTTCACTATCTTGAGGTTGAGAAGGGGTATTCTCAGGGCACTATCGAAGCATACCAGCTTGATATAGAAAAGGGGCTAATCCCATTCCTGCATCAGCAGGGCAAATTTGGGGTGGGAGAGGTCACAAGGGATGATATCCGAGCCTATTTAGACTATCTAACCCTTGAAAGGGGTAATTCCGGTGTCACCAGAGCACGCAAGCTATCGGCAATAAAGTCGTTTTTTAATTATTTAGTAGAAAATGAAGGGCTTGAGGCAAACCCGGCAGCCTCGATAAGGAGCCCAAGGATACCTGAGAAGGAGCCAGTGTACTTGAGCGAGGAAGAGTGCCTCCGTTTTCTACAGACGATAGCACGAAAGGGCAGAGCAAAGGTTAAAGAGCGGGATATGGCAATGGCTGTCCTTTTGCTTCATACCGGGTTGAGGGTATCTGAGCTAACAAATCTGAAATTGTCCGATGTTGACCTTGACAGAGGCCAGATAAAGATAACCAGGAAAGGTGACAAGGAGCAGTATCTTCACCTGAATGGTGAGGCAGTAGCTGCATTGGTAAATTATCTACATAGCCGGCCACAGGCTCAAAATGACAGGGTTTTTGTAGGAACCAAGGGACAGAATCTAGGTCGTACTTATATTTATGAGGTGGTGCGAAGATATTTGAAGCTGGCAGGTATCAATAAAGGTAAGCAAGGTCCTGACCTCTTAAGACATACCTTCTGCACCAGACTATATCAAAAGGGAGTCTCACCCTTCGTGATAAAGGAACTCGCCGGTCACAAAAGCCTTAACACAACCATGAGGTATATCAAGATTGAGAATAAGGAACAAGCTGAAGCTCTCGATAGGCTGAAGTTTGGTGCAATCAATTTGTAGCATAATTATAACAAAACTATGACTAGGGTTCGCACTTGACCTACACCCTACCTTAATCCTCTTCTTTCTGCCGTTATCATCGATTGTAATATAGTTTCTGGTGAGCTTAGTATTATATAATAGCAAATAACAAACCCATATAGTTAGGGGGTGAATTGTCAGGCGACTTGTATGATGTTATCGTGGTTGGAGCAGGTCCTGCGGGGAGTTACGCTGCTTATAAGCTATCTTCTCAAGGCTGCAAAGTAGCTGTCTTAGAACAGAAGAAAGCGCCGGGAGTTGATACTTGCTGCACTGGCATTGTTAGCCCTGGGTGTTTTGACTCCTTCGGCGTTAATCCTGAAGTAATATTAAACAAGGCAAGAGCGGCTAAACTATTCAGTCCTTCAGGCAAGTGGCTAAGACTGGAGAAACAGGAAATCCAGGCTTATATTGTTGACCGGGCTTCCTTTGACCAGGCACTAGCTGACAAAGCTATGGCTGAAGGTGCTGATTACTTTTTATCTCTTCCCGCAACGGACATCGTCATAGATAGCGATGGGGTACAGGTTGAAACACCTCGTTTGAAGTTTAAGGCTAAGGCGGTGGTAATCGCTGCCGGGTTCAAGCCCGCCTTCACCAGAAAACTTGGTTTAGGGAGCGTTGACCATTTTGCTATGGGTGCCCAAACTGTGGTTGAGGTTCAAGGTATTGACGAAGTTGAGATTTATTTCGGTCAAGAGATGGCGCCGGGATTCTTCGGCTGGCTTGTTCCTATTTTAAACGGTAAAGCTTTAGCGGGCGTGCTTGCTACATCGCATGCCAAATTCTATTTGGAGAAATTACTGGCTAGCCATTTTTGCCGGGGGAAGGTAATACGACAGGAAGCAGAGGTGAGACAAGGAGCTATTCCCATGGGGATCTTACCTCGAACCTATGGTGACAGGTTATTAGTTGTTGGGGATGCTGCTGGACAGGTGAAGACTACTACAGGAGGGGGAATATATTTCGGAAATCTGGGCAGCAAGGTAGCAGTTGAGGTACTGAGCGAGGCACTTGATGCCGGGAATTTAGGAGCAAAACAGCTTTATCGTTATCAAAAAGCGTGGAAGGCGAAGATGGGAAGGGAAATTTACCTCGGCTATTTAGCTCGCAGGCTATACCAAAAACTGAGTGATGGTCAAATCGAGAGGATATTTGATATTGTTAGCTCCAATGGCATAGCAGGAACTTTACTTGACTCGCCCAGTTTCTCCTTTGACTGGCATGGCAAGTTGATATTAGCCTTTATGAAAAGCATTTGGAATTATCTTCCCGACAAGATATCCTCCATATTTAGAAGGGAGATTGATTCCATAAATATTAACGGAAGGCAAGGAGCATGAGTGGAGATAGTTTTTTGCCCCGTCATGTAGCCATAATCATGGATGGCAATGGCAGGTGGGCAAAGCAGCGAGGGCTTCCCAGATTTGAGGGACATCGAGCCGGCGCCAAGAACGTTCGTAGAGTAGTTAAAGCATTTGCTGACTGTGGGGTGAAGTATCTCACTCTCTTTGCCTTCTCCACCGAGAATTGGGGTAGGCCGCAGGAAGAGGTCACCGGCCTATTGCACTTGCTATCACAGAGTATAGACGAGGAAACTCAACGTTTCCATCAGGATAACATAAAGTTGATGCATATAGGTAAGCCAGATAGATTACCCTTGGAGCTGAGGCGAAAAGTGGAGGCGGCGATCACGCTTACTAAGGACAATAGTAGAATGACTTTATGCCTTGCCTTTGATTATGGCAGCAGGTCTGAGATAGTAAACGCGGTGCGTCATATCAAGGAAGGTGATGTTTCTACTGGAGACATAGACGAAGTAGTATTCAGCAGCTTTCTTGGCACTCAAGGCATTCCTGACCCTGACCTCCTCATCCGTACTGGTGGCGAAATGCGGCTAAGCAACTTCCTGTTATGGCAAGCTGCTTATAGTGAACTTTACTTCACACCGGTATTATGGCCGGACTTTGGCAAGAAGGAAATTGATAAAGCGCTACTTGACTACAGGCAACGGCAGCGTCGCTTTGGCAGCCTGTAGCTCGTTTAATTGACCGTTGTTATGCGAGAAATAGCTTGGGTTATAGCAACTACATTGAGCCCAATTTTTGAGTTAAGGGGAGGGATTCCTTTAGGGGTTCTTCGTTTTGGGCTTGACCCGCTGCTTACCTTTCTCATAGCAATTATTGCCAATGCCGTATTGTTTTTCCCGCTCTTCTTTGGTTTACGTTTATTTTATGACAGGTTTTTGTCTCGATTTCAGCTCTTCAATCGCTATTTAGAGAATGTAAAGAAGAGAGGCAAGCCAAAAGTTGATAAGTATGGCTTTTGGGGGTTGACTTTGCTTGTGGCGATACCCCTGCCTGTTACCGGGGTATATACGGCAACCTTTTTAAGCTGGCTGCTCGCTATGAATTGGAAGAAGGCTTTTCCTCCCATCGCATTGGGGGTAGTTATAGCTGGTGTTATCGTTCTTCTAGGCACTCTGGCTGGCTGGAAGGTGTTTACCGCAGGCTTTGGGTAACGCTTCAGCCAATTCTTCGTGTCATTGCGAGCCCTTCGCCTCCTGTCATTTTAACACTGAACCCTTCGTTTTTAGTCATTCTGAGCGTAGCGAAGAATCTGGTGCAACTCAGGGTAAACTCCGTGAAGGGGAAGAATCTCATTCTGCTCAGGACAGGCTCCGCGAGGCAATCTTAAATTTATAAGCCTGCCGCAGCCCTTAGAATTTCCGCCTTGTCCGTTTTCTCCCAGGGAAGGTCGAGGTCTTCCCTCCCGAAATGTCCGTATGTGGCGGTCTGCCTATAGATGGGTCGGCGCAAATTCAGGGTCTCGATGATAGCTCCTGGTCGTAAATCGAAGTGTTTCTTAATCAGGTCAAGAATAACATCATCGGAAACTTTTCCTATGCCGAAGGTCTCGATAGAGATGGAGAGGGGGTATGCTACCCCGATGGCATAGGAAAGCTGTATCTCAAGGCGGTCAGCTAACCCGGCAGCAACTAAATTCTTGGCGACATATCGTGCTGCATAGGCTGCGGAGCGGTCAACTTTCGTTGGGTCCTTGCCCGAAAAGCAGCCCCCGCCATGCCTGGCAATGCCACCATAGGTGTCCACCAATATCTTGCGTCCGGTGAGTCCGGTGTCTCCCATAGGTCCACCAATGACGAAGCGTCCTGTGGGGTTGACATATATCTTGGTTTCATCGTCCATCAGGTTGGAAGGGATGATCTTCTTAATCACGTGTTCTATGAGGTCGTGCTCAATGACATCATGGCTCGTCACTGCATCATGCTGAGCACTAAGAACAACATTGACCACCCTTTTAGGTATGCCGTGACTATACTCCACCGTTACCTGGGATTTGCCATCGGGACGAAGGTAGGTGAGGGTGCGGTCCTTGCGCACCTCAGCGAGGCGGCGGCATAGCTTATGCGCCAGGGTGATGGTGAGTGGCATGAACTCAGGAGTCTCGTTGCAAGCGAAGCCCTCCATCATTCCCTGGTCGCCAGCACCCAGGTTTCCCTTCTCATTAATCGTTTCTCCACTCCTTGCTTCAAGAGACTGGTCTACCCCTTTGGCGATATCCTTTGATTGCTCCTTGATGGCGACCATTACCCCACAAGTATCGCAATCAAATCCGTATTTGGCGCGAGTATAGCCCACATCTCGCACCACGCCGCGAACAACGTCCGGTATTTCCACATAGCAGCCAGTGGTGATCTCTCCCATAACGATGACCAGTCCTGTGGTCGCTGCCACCTCGCAGGCAACCCGTGCCATAGGGTCTTTCTCCAGTATGGCATCGAGGACAGCATCGGAAATCTGGTCGCATAATTTATCGGGATGCCCCTCAGTAACGGACTCTGAAGTAAGCAAATAAGTAGACGATTTATTAAAACTGTTCGGCATTTTTGCTCCTTTCTTCAGTTATATTAAGTACCCGCTTCCCAGCTTTGCAGGTATTTTTGCTGTTCCTTGGTCAAGGAATCAATGGCAATGTTCATGGAAGCGAGCTTCAACCTTCCTATCTCTTTATCAATCTCCTCGGGCACGGGATAAACATCTGGCTTGAGTTTTCCTCTCATCTTAGCAAGATACTCCAGGCATAGGGCCTGATTAGCAAAGCTCATGTCCATAACACTGGCGGGATGCCCTTCAGCGGCAGCCAGGTTAATGAGTCTTCCTTCGCCAAGTAAATAGATACGCCGTCCATCAGCCAGGCTGTATTCATCAACATAAGGGCGTATTCGTCTTTTCGATTTTGCCAGACTTTCCAAAGCGGGAATATTTATCTCCACATTAAAATGACCGCTGTTGGCCACGATAGCCCCGTCTTGCATCTGTAGAAAGTGAGCTTTGTCAATGACAGTGATATCGCCTGTGGCGGTGATAAATATACTTCCTACCTGGCAAGCTTCCAGTAGAGGCATAACCTGATAGCTGTCCATGGCTGCTTCCAGTGCACGGATAGGGTCAACTTCGGTAACGATGACCTGAGCTCCCAATCCGTGGGCACGCATGGCTATTCCCTTGCCGCACCAGCCGTAACCACACACGACCACCTTCCTTCCTGCCCAGAGAATGTTAGTGGCCCTGGTGATGCCATCAATGGTGCTTTGCCCTGTGCCATAGCGATTGTCGAAAAAATGCTTGGTTTGGGCATCATTTACAGCGATGAGGGGGTAGCCTAACTTCCCCTCTTTTGCCATATTCCTTAGTCTGATGACCCCGGTGGTGGTCTCCTCAGTGCCACCGATGACGTTGTGAATTAGTTCAGTATGTTCTTTATGCAAGGTGGAGACCAGGTCAGCACCGTCATCCATGGTAAGCTGGGGCTTATGTTCCAGTGCCGTGATAATATGTTTGTAGTAAGTTTTATTGTCCTCTCCCTTTATGGCATTTACGGGAATGCCATAATCAACCAGAGCGGCAGCGACATCATCCTGAGTGCTTAATGGGTTAGAGGCACAGAAGACCAGGTCAGCACCACCTTCCTTCAGAGCCATTGCCAAATTGGCTGTTTCTGTGGTGATGTGAAGGCAGGCGGAGACGCGAATTCCCTGGAGAGGTTTTTCTTTAGCAAATCTTTGTTTTATTAATTTGATTACCGGCATCTCCTTGCCAGCCCACTCAATGCGAAGCTTGCCTTCATCAACTAAAGAAGGGTCTTTAATGTCATAATTTTTCATATTTAACTTTGCTCCAAATCTTATAGTGTTATCTATTGACAACAAAGTGTCAAGAAGAATGAATATTCAAATGCAGTATCCTTCTATCGCCTGAACTGGGTGGCAACCCAATCGGGTATATCTAATGTGCCCATTAGTAGCGGTTTCTGGTGACAATCACTACCTCCAGTCATAATTAGCCCGTGCTTTCTGGCAAACTCAATATAATGCCTGGTGGTTTTCTCATCGTATCTGGAATGCCAGCATTCAACGCCATCGATATACTCTAGCATATATTTTTGGATTATTTTCGTCTGTTCATCTAAATCATGCGTTATGGTTACTAAGGATGTCCCATTTGGGTCATTGGGGTGCGCATGTACCAGCATTCCGCCAGCATTCCTGACTAATTTGGATGCTTCAGCAAGCGAAAGGGGATACTTGGGTACATCGCACTTAACCAGGTATTTATCGAATGCCTCCTGCGTATCACTGACGATGCCTTTTTTTATTAGATAGTTAGCGATATGAGGGCGTCCGAATGTACCATCCACGCTATCCTGGATATTTTTGAGGTCTTCCTCAGTGAACTTCGGAATACCCTCTTTGTCAAACTCAGCATTCAATTTCTCTAAAATCTGGCGTGCCCTTCTCTCCCTGTGTTCCCGTATTAGCTGGAGCTTGTTTTTCAGCTCCTCATTGTGGATGTCATACCCGTATCCCAGAAAATCAAGGGAAACGGATTTGCCAAGATAGTTGAACGCTACATTCAATTCCACCCCGGTGATGTAGGATATGCCATGCCCTTTAGCCAGAGCAATTGCCTTTTCCTGGCAATCTATGTTGTCGTGGTCGGTGGTCGACATTAAGTCGATATTTCTATTTTTTGCTTCCTTAAACACTTCTTCAATGGAAAGATTGCCATCAGAGCAGGTCCTGGTATGGATATGTAAATCTATCTTCATCTCTTTTCTACGCCGGTGATATACCACTCTTCAGGTGGGTCATGTTGTGTATCAACTATCAGGTGGATGATGTTAAGGTTGGGATTCAATCGTTTCAGGTCATCTAAATCCACTTGTTGGAACTTTTTTTTATTGTTGAGGTAGGCCTGTTCGGTGAGTGCATTTGATTCGTAACTCTCCTTGGTTCGTCTCAGTATCCTTCCTATGGCTACCTCCTGCGGGCAATCTGTTTGCAGGATAACGAACGTCTTGTTGTGTTTAGCGGCTATTTCAGCGGCGCGCCTCCTTAAAGATTGGGTAACAAAAGTGGCATCAATTATCACACTATCGCCACTTTTAACGGTTTCCTCTGCTCTTCGGAAAGTCTCGTCATAGACCATCGTTCGCTTATCCATGTTTGAGGCAACTTTTTCATCGAATATGTCCTCATTTTTAAATACTTCTTTCCTGACCAGGTCGTTTCGGACGATAGGATAGCCCTTTATTTTGGATATTTCCTCGCTGGTCTCGGTCTTCCAGGTGCCCGGAAGTCCGCAGGTGATAAGCAAAATATCATCCCCCAGCCTGCTTTCTATAAACTTCCCAAACGGTTCTTTCAATTTGTTATCACCCTTTTATCCTTTTGCTTGTTTGCGGAGTGCAAAATATTTGGGCGAAGCGAGCCACAAAAATAGTATTATCTCTTCATCTTGACATTCTTCCCTTTATGTCTTCGATTCTTTTCTCAATGATGGGGTAATCATTTTTACTAACAAAGTTTAAGTATATTTCTGCCACTTTTAATTCATCTGATAATCGGCCTAGCTTCCTCAAGACAATCAATAACGTTTTGGAATTGGCGGGCGCATCTGTGCCATTAGTATAAATATTTCTCCAATATAATTCTGCCGCTTCTTCTAAGTTGCCAACTTTTTCCTTTTCTTCCGCATCCGCGTATACAGGATAAAAACCTAATACGTCTTCCTGAGTTAATTTTTGCGCCTCTTCAAATTTACCGGACTCAATTAATTTTTCAGCTTTTTTATAGGTTTCGTCAAATTTCTTTTTATTTTCTATCCTCTTATTTTTTATATGTTCAATGGCTTCTTTAACTGAAATATCTTTAAGATTTAACATTGTTGTTCCTTCCTTATTGCCACGGCAGATAACAGCCATATATACGAACTCTGGGCTCGCTTAATCCGATTTATTTTAGCCTATTTTTCTCCTCCCTTGTCCGTCTAGATACCCAATCGCTGTTCGGCTGCTCGTAAAATAGCTTCCAGCATCTCGCCGTAAGACATTCCTGCTATCTTTGCCATCTTCGCCAGATGGCCATCCCAGCACCACCCCGGATTGGGATTTGCCTCAAGAAGCTTAGGATTGCCCTTAGCATCTAGTCTCCAGTCAAAGCGGCAATAGTCTCTGCACTCCAACCTCTCGGACAGCTTCAAACACCATTCCACAATGAGTTTTTTTGTCTCATCTGGTAAATTGGCGGGAACGGATTTGATATTCCAGTAGGCTGATTTTGGCAACCACTTTGCCTCATACCCACATATTCTGGGAAGTTCTGGCGGAAGTGTCGAGTAATCTTCCTCAATGATAGGTAAGACTGTGTAAAATTCAGGAGGGTTCCCTATTATCCCTACGCTTAAGTCTTTTCCGGTAAGAAATTCCTCAACAAGAATGGGTTTCTCATAGCCGAATTTTCCCCTGATTTCTGAGATAGCGTTTATAAGTTCCTCAGAGCTGTTTGCTACGCTCCTCTGGGTTATTCCAAAACTGGAATCACCAAAGTTGGGTTTTGTGATAACAGGAAACCCAAAAGGAAGTTCGAAGGTGGCGTCCTCTGGCTTGATAAACAAGGCTTCAGACGTGGGAATCCCCATTTCCCCTGCAATCCCACGCACAAGCGACTTGTCATAACAGTAAGCAAGACACTGGGACTCAGAACCTGTATAGGGAATACCAAGCATTTCTAGCAAGGAGGCCACATGAGGCTCTCTTCTGGCGTCGTTGTTGTAACCCTCATCGCATAGATTAAATACGAGGTCTACTTTAGTTTTTAGTCCTACCAAGTCATAAATGAGCCTATCGTGATTGCTAAGATATGTAAATCTATAACCTTTCAGTTCTGTTAATGCACCTTTCAGGCAATCAATGGTATAGAGATCATCGTCATCGAAGACGCCTAGCGGCTTTAGGGGATCGGGTTTCGCAGGGTCACCCAAGACCACAACTACATTCTTTGCTAGTACTTTATTCTTGAGAGGTGTCCATTCTTTTCTGACCGTGGCTGCTACAATAATCCGTCTCTCCATCATCCCCAAATCCTGATTTCGCTGGGAAGCCGTGGATACTTCTTCATGAAAGGTAATGTCGCTGAAGCCAGCCATTTTCAAGAGTTCGCCCAGGCTCTCACGGGTGTAGAGTCTCTCTGCATAAAACTGATCTGCAATAACACCTTTTTCTACATGAGTAACCACCTCTCGTGAGATTAGCCGTTGTCTGTCCAATGAAAGGGAACGTTCCCGACAGACGAAATACTTTTTGTCCATCCATTCCCAGGATCTGGGCTGAAAATGTTCCCTTAGGTATTCCCCATCAGGGACATCGATAAGAAGTCGCCCCCGAGGCTTCAAAACCCGGAAAACCTCTTTCAGAACTCTCATGTCATCTTGAATCGTTTCAAAATAGCCGAAACTGTTCCCCAGGATCACCACCACGTCAAAGGTATCAGGTGCATAGGGTAGTTTTCTGGCATCACCTTCCCTAAATCTAATGTCCAGCCCTGCTTTTTTTGCTTGTGTCTTAGCCTTTTGAATTAGATAGTGAGAGCGATCTAACCCTTCAACATATTTGAATGTTCTCGTTGCCAGTTCTAGGGAATGACGTCCCTGTCCACAACATAAGTCTAAGATTTTATCATCTGGCGAGAGCTTTAGGATCTCTGAGAACAAGTCCACTTCCTGATGGGTGATGTTGTGGTCGCCTACCACATCTCCATCTGTCTTCAGGTAAAGGGCAGTGAAAATGCGCCGCCACCAATCTGGGCGAACGTGCTCTTCAAGACTTGGAATAGGTCCTAGTGCTGCTGTTTGGTGTATGCTTTTCCTATCACGTTGGGGAGGTTTATCCTTAGAATGTTTTTCCATCCACTGTTTTTACTCCACTGTTTTACCAAAATTGCATCTGACAGTCAATATATACGAACTCAAGGTTCGCTTAATCAGATTTTACTCCATTGTGCATATATTTATATATCATAAATACGATTCGGCAAGCTCGAAATAGCTTCTGGCCACAGCTAAAGCCCCTTCTTTTCCTTCTTCTGAAATATAGGGGTCATCAAGCTTGAAGCCCTCCACCTTGCCCCTCACATAAGCCCGATAACACTTGTAGAAGTTAAGCAATTTTAGCAGTTCTTCATCATGGCTTAATTCTACATAGGCATTTACCAGATGCCGAGAGAGGTCAGAGTGGTGGTAGCGGTCTAGATCCATAGCGAGAAAAGCAATCTCTGAGGCTACATCGGAGTATCTGAATCGGTCATTGAACTCGATGCAATCGTAGATGCAGATATCGTTGGTGAAGCAGATGTGGGCGGCATGAAGGTCGCCATGGCAATCCCTTATCTTTCCTCCCTTTACCCGCTTAGTGAATAAGGCGCTGTTATGCTGAATAAAATCGTTGCTATATTTTTTGATACGGTCATACTTTGAGCGTGGGATAGATACATCGATATATTTCTCAGTTTGAGAAAAGTTCTCATCAGTATTCTGCCGAATGACATCCAGTTTGCCGAAAGCGGCGATTTTGGAATTTGTTTCCGCCTTTTGATGAAAGTGAGCTAGCTTCTCGGCTACCCTGGTTACCATTTCCGAAGTTACCTGGTTACCACGCAAGAGGACATCCATCATGCGGTGTTGAGGCAGTTGCCGCATTTTGACGGCATATTCAATTGCCTTGCCCTCGCCCTCAATGCAGAGTAGATTGCTTCGTCGCTTCGCTCCTCGCAATGACATTGTTATTGGCACCACAGCTAAGTAAACCTCAGGGCAGAGGCGTCTGTTCAATTCCAGTTCCTGTTGGCAAAAGAAACGGCGTTTCTCTAAGGTAGTATAATCCAGATAACCCAGGTTGACTGGCTTCTTCACCTTATAAACATATTCGCCGATGAGGAAGACGAAGGACATCTGAGTTTGCACCAATTGTATCTCTGGCGGTCTATGAGGATAGGACTCGGGTTTAAGCAGTCCCTCGATTATAGATGATGGCGTGGTCACTAATTTATTGCCCAATGGCTAGCTAGCCCTATGACAAAGCTTTGAAGGAGAGGAAAGTCCTCTCTCCTTCCTCATGCGTGGGGTCTGCTGCGTGAGCAGCCTCGACATAGTCAAGTTCCACAGGTGTTCCAATCTTAATCTGTTCTGGTTTGGAGGTATCTACCCCTGAAATGCGAGCGCAAATTTTAGCACCTTCCTCCAGTTCCACAATGCCGCAGCAATAATGTTTTCCTCTGCCATAGCCTTCTTCAACCATTAAAGGGGACCCCACAGCGATAACGGTGTAGGCCACAAGCTTTCCCCTTCCTTTCATTTCCTCCAGCTCCAGCTCATTTCCGTGACATTCAGGGCAGATAGGTTTTGGAGGCAGGGATAGATATCCGCATTTCTTACATCTTGCTCCCATCAATTTATGTTCGCTGAGAAATTTATTGTACGCCAGGCTATAAAGTTTGTTTTCGGCTACTTCTGAGAATTTATTTTCTAAGGCCATTGATGCTACCTCCTCTGAAAAATATTGACTACAATGGTAGAGCCATGTGCTCCAGCATTGTGCGTTAGTCCTAAATCGACGTCTTTTTTCTTCACCTGCCTTGGTCCGGCCTCTCCCCTCAACTGCTTGAATATCTCCACTACCATTCCCACTCCTGATGCTCCGATAGGATGTCCTTTAGCCTTGAGTCCGCCATCTGTGTTGATGGGCAGCTTGCCGTCCAATCTATTTTCTCCCTCCCTGATTGCCTTCACTGCCTCGCCTGGCTTATAGAATCCCAGGTCTTCCATGGCAACTAATTCAGCTATGGTGAAGCAGTCATGAACTTCGGCTATTTTTATATCTTGAGGACTAACACCGGCCATTTCATAAGCTTCCCTGGCGGCTAATTTAGTAGCCCTTATCGATGCCAGTTCTTTCCTTTCTGCTAAGAAGTAATCGCTTGCCTGCCCGGTTCCAATGACAAATATCGGTTTGTCGGTGAGATTCCTGGCGATGTCCTCGGCGACAAGCAGGACACATGAAGCGCCATCACAGATGGTAGAGCAATCAAATAACCTCATTGGCCAGGCAATGACGGGATTTTGTTTTGGGTCATGCAAAAACTCCATTTCATCTGCCCAGTGAGGCTCGGGCAAGCCTTTCTTCACTGCGGATGCTGCCCGTCTTTTCATGATATCCGGGATAGAAGCATCGAAGTGAGCATGGGGATTAAGGCTGCCATTGTAGTGATTCTTTATTCCCAGCCTCATAAAATCTTCAACCTCAGTGCCGTATTTTGCCATGTGGGCTGTAGCTATAGTGGCGTAAATTCCCGGGAATGTTTCGCCAGCAGGAATTTCGGTATCAGGGTCCATGGCAGCAGCCAGGACTTCAGTTACCTGGGTGGTATCCAGGTTAGTCATTTTTTCCAGTCCCCCAGCGAGAACGATATCATAGATACCAGAGGAAATAGCGATAACCGCCTCTCTGAAGGCAACTCCGCTGGCAGCGCAGGCATCTTCAAATCTGATGGCTGGCTTGGGAACAATTCCGATGCGGTTAGCCACCGCAGGGGCAACGTGAACCTGACGCTCAAAGAGGTCGCTGCTGATATTCCCCAGATAAAGGGCATCAATATCACCAGGGTCAAATCCTTTGTCTACCGAACTTCTCAGTTCGTTGTAGGCCTCTACAAAAAGGTCTTGTCCCCTGACTCCTTTAGGATAAATCCCGAACTTTGATAGCCCTGCTCCCACAACAGCAACACCACGACCTAATTTACGCTTCTTTTGCACAATTCACCTCCAATTATCGAAGTCTATAATTATATTATTTTTGGACGGCATTTGCTACAGAAGCTTGCCTCCTTCCAATCAGTATCAGCGAGGCAATTTGAAAAGTGCATAACGCACTTCTGGTCGTGGCAGTGTTCCAGGTCGAAGGTGTGCCCGATTTCATGAACTATCTCCTTGGTGGCTCTTTGTATAAATAACTTCTTGTCCGGTGGCAAACCATAATATTCCTGCCTCAAGCGGCATAAAGATATGATTACTACTTTGTGGATGATGTCGGCTTCGCCGAAGACAAAATTAAGTCCCGGTGCGTAAAGGTCAACTTCGGTTATGCCCACGACCCTCTCATCCCTTCCCCTCCCCAGGGCAATCAATGAGTCTATCAACTTTGAGGCAAGATACTGCCCTCTTTGCGAATCATAAGCATCTTCTAGCTGGTTTAGCCCCGGCTTTATTTCCACGGGGCAATTAAAAACCAGCCTGATTTTCTCCTCTAACTCATCCATTACTTCGTTAGCTACAGCGCCCAGTGGTTTAAGCGTTATCTTCATTTTCGACTAACCAGCTTTGTATTTCTGCTAAGGCTTGTTTCCTATTATCCCTGGTCACTAACAGCACTTTGACTTCGGGATGGTGTTTGATTTCATCGGCAAAAGGATTTGGGTTGAGCATAATAGTGCCCAGGACCTTTTTACCACCATTTATTGCCTGCCACACTGTTTCCCTGAATTGTGGAGACATAAGCTCCATTTTGCCAATTTCATCAATGATTATTAAATCACATTCCTGTAATGCTCGTTGAGTTGCTGAAACGCCCACTTTATTTAAATTGTCAACATCAACTTTATACTTGCTTACTTGAAACGGGCTGGAGATGTTGACATGTGCCAGGATTGCCTCTTTGCCATCCAGGGTAATTATCTTGAATCCCTGCCTTATCCCGCTGCTTCGTATTTCCTCGGTATAGAAACCGCCGGCTTTGATTTTAGACCTGGCGATAGCTTCTTTGATGAGGTTCGTTTTGCCCGTGCCTGGCTTGCCGGTGAGAAGAAGATGCTGAGAAACTTTGTCCTCCTTATTTACTTCAAGTTTGATTCTGAGCAATCATCCTACGGAGTTCCAAACACATCTGAGGCACGTCGATCTTCATAGGACACCTGACCTTGCATCTTCCGCAGGTGAGGCAGGTATATATGATGGGAGCTGCCTTTTCCAGGTTACCGGTGATTTGAGCTGTCCACACTGCTCCGATGCCGGCAAAGTATTTATCACCGAAATAGCCAGCGGTCACGGCGAAGACGGGGCATTCATACAGACATCCCCCACATCTCAGACAATAGAGTGCCTGCCGCAATAAGGGATGCTTTGCCAGCTTTGTTCGTCCTGAGTCCAGAAACACAACATGCAGCTCCTTAGGACCATGAGCACCGTATGTGGTAACTTTCTCGATGTCTCCCGTTTTGCTCGGTCCCGAGACCAAACTTACATAAGACGGGATATTATAGTTGGCATATCTCCAGGTAACCTCAGACACTTTCCAGGCGTCATGGAGTGTGGGGACAAGCTTCTCCAATCCCACGAGAGCTATGTGCACCGGTGGAACACCGGTGCAAAGCCTGATGTTCCCTTCGTTTGAGATGAGAAATAGTGTGCCGGTATCCGCGGAAACCACATTAGCTCCGCTGATGCCGATATCTGCCTGAAAATATTTTTCCCGTAACAGATTCCTCACTATGGCTACTTCCTCGGCTATGTCAGGCGCAACCTTCTTTCCGGTTATATTGGTCAAAAGGGTGGCAACATCCTCTTTGGGGACATGGATTGCCGGGGATAAAATATGCATTGGTTTTGACTTTAAATGCTGGATGATAAATTCGCCCAGGTCTGTCTCATAAACTTCGTTGCCCGATTCCTCCAGATGTTCTCGCAGGTCAATCTCCTCACCGGTCATGCTTTTGCCCTTGACGATTAGCTTATCCTTTCCCACCAGGTCGCCGATAATCTTCAGCGCTTCCTCAGCGGTGTCTGCTATGTAGGCATGCCCCTTGTTATCCTCTATAGACTCACAGGCTTGCTCGGCAAGTTCCCTCATCCTGCCGATGGAGTCCTCCTTAATTTTCCTGACTTCTTCAGCAAGCTCAATGGTGTGGGGGAACTTCCTTAATGCATTGTTGGTATTTGCCCGGTAGCTTTTTATAGCTCGGGATAAAGCGGTGCTTATCCTATCGTTATGAGCTGCCTCCATAAGCTGTGTTTTATATGCTTTAAATTGGGACATACTACCTCCTTAAAGCTCGGTCAACTACCTGAGCTAAATCCAGCACTTCTATATGATTTCTTCCCAGGTCTCTGAGTCCTTCCTCAAGCTGCATCACGCAAGCAGGACAATGGGTAACTATTGTTGAAGCTCCTGTTTCCATAAGCTCCCTTGCCCTGTTCACCGCCAGGATGTGGCTTAATTCGGGGAACACCATCTCAAATCCACCTCCACCTCCACAGCAAGTTGCCCATTCTCTGTTGGTCCATTCAGGCTCCTTAAGCTCCAGCCCCTTTATGGAGTTCAGCACCTGTCTTGGCTCATCAATCACCCCCAGGTAGCGTGCCAATTGACAGGGGTCATGATAAGTAACCTCGACCTTTTGGGGCATCTCGAGGGAAATATTTCCCTCTTTAATTCTTTCCCAGACGACCTGGCAAAAGTGCTTTACTTCGATATCAAATCCTGACACATAGTTAGGAAACAGATTATGCAGTGCGTTGGTGCACGAAGGAACGAGCCCGATTATCTGTTTCACGCCCAGGGACTTGAGCTTGTCATAAGTTACCTGGCAATGTCTGGCGAATTCTTCCTCCAGACCGAAAAAGTAAAGTGGTGCTCCACAGCATGGCTCTTCCTCATGGAGGTAGCCGAAATCAACCCCCAGCCCGGTTAATACGTTGACCGCGGAGTGCAGGACCTCGCTGTAGTGGTCATCTCCTCCCAGAGGAAGCTTGCTATACATGGCGGTAAGGTCAACACCTACCTTCTTGAACGCCCTGGCTATCCCGGTCGTCCTTTCAGCATCCAGCCCGTGTCTCTCAAGTTTGCTCAGCGCATCGAGCATGGTTCTGGCTTGCCTCAGGTATTGATACCCACATCCAGCGAAGAAAATCGTCTTATTTCTCCTTGGTAAACCTAACTCTTTAGCCCACTCTGCTTTTGCTCCGGGTGAGGCTCCGAAGATATTATCCCGGGAGGAAATGTTGTCAGCAATGAGAAGCATGCCTCTGGGAATAAGGTCATCTCTTTTTTTAGGCACTTTACCCTCCTTAATCGTTTTTAAGTCGCCTTTTCCCTGAAAATTCAGGAATCTTCAGAGGTAGCTTGCTTTGCTGGGGCTAATCTCTGTGCCCTTCTTTTCTCCCTGAGCTTCTTGAGGCGCTTACGGTGTTTTAACGCCGCCACTCTTTTCCTCTTATTCATGTCTTCTTACTGTAAACGGAAATAAATTTGCTTAACGAGCGGTCGTAGGTTCGCTCAACTCCAGGAGGGAACAAACAACCAGGAAGCTCACCATGTTCCCAGTGGTAACGGATGCACTCGCAGCATTTCCCTTTCCGGGAACATGGTTCATAAGTGCAGGGGCATCTAGATTTATTGTCCTCTATCTGACACTCCATTTCTTACACTCCTACTATGTAGGTTTACAACAACCACCTGTCATTCTGAGCATAGCGAAGAATCTAGACCCTTCGCTGCCCCTTCGCTATCGCTCAGAGTGACAAAACCAGGTCCCATTATACACTATATTTGCCCCTTAGAATATGGGACAACTTAGCTACTAATTCCAGAGCCTGGCATGCTGCTTCAGGCGATAGGGATGCTAATCCACACGAAGGGGTTAACAGACTTTGCCTTAGAATTTGCTTGAAGCCGATGCCGTTTCTGGTGAATGGAGCCATGGCTTCTCCAAGTCTATCATAGAGGCTGCCCACAGTTTCCCGGGACAAGTTTTCTTCATTATTGGGGACTATCCCCCAGGCAATGACGCCTCCTCGCGAAAGAAAAGCTTTTACTTCATCAGGATAAAGGCTGAAGGAAGCGGTGTAATTGTAGGCGTCAAAGCTGAGGATATCTGTGCTTGTTTTTACCAAAAGTGCCCAGTTGGTGTCACCACAGCAGTGAATCCCCTTTATTCCTTTAATCCCATTAAACACTTCCTCTAACAAAGTGACTACTTTCTTATCAGGGACTAGGGGGGATGAGCCAAGGGAGGCTAGATATGGCTCATCAACGAAGATAATCGTGTTGGGCGATATTTTTGCTAATGTGCCTTCTTGCCACGAAGCCTTCAGCCGTAGGAATTTGGCTATAGCTTCGGATAAAGTTTCATCATACAGGGCAGATTGGTCATCTTTAGTAATAGTGAGTCCTGAGGTGATACAGCCTGTTATTTGTCCTTTGACTATTCCCGTCCTTTGATTTTGGGAAACAAAGGCGTGAAGTCCAGCAGCGTATTCAGCGGAAATGGCATATTTATCAAGGTTATTTTGCTGGCAATCAATCTGGATTTGCTTTGCCACTACTTCAAAATTTGCCGATGGCTCAATATAAAGCTTGTCCTCATGGTGGGTTATTCCCGGGAAGCCTTCGCTGAATTGAATGTCCATCCTCTCTTTAATGGAGCGCTGTGGCAGTTGAGGCCAGGCAGGTATATCAGGAAGATATTTCATAACCAGAGAGCAAGCCTCTTTTGGGTCGGTGTGAGGCATGCTGCCAATAGCCGTAGGCAAACAACCAAACTCTAGCTTAGCCAATTTTCCTTTTGTCTAAGTATTTCCTGATAAGCAGCTTTAAATCTGACTTTGCTTCGTCTGAAATATATTCTGGCAAAGTAGCGATAGCGTCCTTGAGGGCAGTGGCGCAGGCGCATTCACGTTTTTGTGGTATCCGAGGGATAGTTAACCTTAATATTTCCTGGGCAACATCGACTCCTTTTTGCAGATTAGTCAGAATCATTTCAGCGCTCACTGTTTCATAGTTTGGACGCCAGCAATCATAATCGGTGACAATAGCGAGCGTGGCATAGCATATCTCAGCTTCCCTGGCTAATTTAGCTTCAGGTAAGGCGGTCATGCCAATGACATCAGCGCCCCAGGAGCGATAAAGCTGTGATTCAGCCTTGGTGGAGAATTGAGGTCCTTCGATGACCAGATAATTTCCTCCTTTATGCACTTTAGCTCCTGCTTTGGTAGCTGCCTCAAATAGGATTTGAGTTAATGCCGGGCAAAAGGGCTCAGCAAAGGAGATGTGGCCTACTATTCCCGCGGTGAAGAAAGTGTTATCCCTGCCTTTAGTCTGGTCAATGAGCTGGTCGGGGATAACCAGGTCCAACGGCTCGATTCCCTCCTTGAGGCTGCCCACGGCGCTCACCGATATAATCCTTTCTACCCCCAATGATTTCAAAGCATAAATGTTAGCCTTTGCCGGCAAATTTGAGGGGCTAATCCGATGTCCCTTGCCATGCCGGGGAAGAAAGGCAACTCTTATTCCTTCCAGCTCGCCTGTGATAATAGCATCGCTCGGGTTACCAAAAGGCGTGGTTATATTTACTTCCTCTATCTCATTCAGCCCCTCCATGTTATAAAGTCCGCTCCCGCCGATAACTCCTATTTTCGCTTTGGTCATTAACCTTCCTCCTTTTGTGGTGCAAATATCTTACCAGAGTTAGTGTTGTTGTGTTACATTTAATCCTTGCAGTTCATACTCGATTTCTTTTGATGGGGTATTGTCATAAAGCATTGTTTTTTGATAAAGTGGCAAACAAATAGTACGCATACTTAAAAAAGCGAGAGAATAAAAGAAATTCGGGCAGTAGGTTAGAAAAAGGATATAAGGAACCTCGAAAGCCCGGAGGAAAAGGGGGAAAATAGTGGATATTTCCAGACCGGCTGAAGAGACCCAGGCTGTAAGAAAGATCGGCTTTATCGAATTTGTCTTAATCAATACTGGACTTACCATAGGTTGTGGGACGATGATCTTCGTTCCCATGGCTGCCTCGATTACCGGCCCCAGCGTTTTACTCGTATTATTTCTCGCCTTCGCCATATCTTTGATTGTGGTCATGAGCATGGCGGAGATAGCGACCATCTTTCCTTATTCCGGCGGCCCGATATACAGCATACGATATGGTCTTCCGCCCGGGGTGGCAAATCTCCTTTTGATGCTTATGCTTTTACCGATGCTCGCCTTGATTTTGGGAAGTGGCGGAACGGAGAGCCTTTCCTTTGCGTACTATATTAAATATTTAATACCAGCATTAGCTGTCCTTCCAGATGCCATAATTGCATGCCTGCTGGTGGTCGTAGTGTGCGTCATAAACATTCTCGGAGTGAAGATTTTTTCCCGAGCGCAATTTTACTTACTTGGCTTTATGTTCGTCGCTTTGATTATTTGGGGGGCATTATCAATCCCACATACTCAGATGGAATTATACCAACAGCCGTTCTTCGCTGAGGGAATAACCCCGTTACTATTTTTGATGGCAGTGGGATTGGCTTATTGGGCATTTGTTGGAACGGAGCTGGGGGGTACACTGGCTGGCGAAGTTAAGCATCCCCTGACCATACTGCCAAAGGGGTTTCTTATTTCCGTTATGCTTGTGTTCCTGGTGAATGCCTGGGTGATTGGCATATCTTTAGGTCTAGCGCCTGCTTCAGTTATGGGTGATCCTCAAGCACCTATTGCCCTAGCAACTCAATATGCCGGTGTCGGTGGTTTCGCCATTGCCATGATTGCCCTTGCTGCCGCTGTGGGTATGCATCCTTCAACACTCAATGCCAATCTAAGTGAGACAGGAAGGACGCTTTGTGCTACTGGTAAGGAAGGGGTAATACCAGGATGGTTTGGACGTCTGAGCTCGAAATTTAAGACGCCGGTTAATGCGTTAATATTTGTGGCTATATTATTCTTTGTTGTTATTGCCCCCAATCTGGTTATGATATTGGGCGCCGGAGCTGCTGTAATGGCGCTTGTTCTCTACATTGTGCTGATGCTGTCCATTATCATGCTCAAGAAACGAAAGCCCAACATCGAACGCCCATTTAAAGTACACATGGTTCTCCCAATCCTGGCAATAGTTTTTAGCGGTGCCCTTGCTGTTGGCCTGACATACTATATTGGTACAGAGGTAGCAACAGAGATGGGAGTCTCTGTATTCATGGGGGAAATAATTTCGATAGTCATAGGCGTGCTATTCGCAATAATCGGGATAGTCCTTTACTTCGCCACTAGAAAAAAGATGGAGGCTCCTCCTCCTTTCGAAGAATTCAAGGAAAAGATAATGAAAGTGGACGACGATGAAACCATACCTGAGGAGGAGTGGACTGAACTAAGAGCGCCAATGAGAGCGACTGGAGAAGCACTGAAGAAGATTAACCGACAATATCGCATAATGCTGGCAGTTTGTCTGTCTCTTATCGCTATCACTGCGGCGTTCACAGCTTATCTCTATTTCACTTAATATAAAGGCTGATAGATGGCGAAAGGCTTGGTTAGCTTCGCTTCTGCGCTTCTTATTCTTTTATGGTTTAAAGTCCGCTTCTGCCAATCATTTCCACGTCTATTGACCAGGAGCCAGGGCAATTTTTACGCCTCGGCTCTTGTGGGTTATGTGTATCTTGGGTGAGATTCACTGGTGAAAATAAGGAGGTTAGGGACATGAAAAAAGGAGGGAGAGTTCTTAAGTCAGTAGCAATAGATACCGGTGGAACTATGACTGACGCAGTAATCATGGATACCGAGGGGGAATTCACCGTGGGTAAGGCGGTGACTACCCCCAGGGATGAATCACAGGGAATTTTGAATGCAATGAGAAGCGCCTGTGGTTATTGGGACCTTGACTCTGAGGAGGCAATCAAGGATATCGGTATTTCGATTTATTCCGGCACCATAATGGTCAACAGGCTTCTCCAGAGGGAGGGGAATGAGAATATTGGGGTAATAACAACTGCCGGCTTTGAAGACCTTCATCAGCTTGGAAGGGGTATGCAATGCTGGGCGGGTTTGCCCTATGCTGGAAGGCTGCATGCCCGAGAACATAAACATCCTGAGCCTCTCGTTCCCCGAGAGAAGATAAGAGGAGTTCGTGAGAGAGTCAACTTTATTGGTGAGGAGTTGATTCCCCTCTACGAGGATGATGTGAGAGAGGCGGTGGAGGAATTACTTGATTTGGGTGTCAACGTTATCTGTGTATGCCTTCTCAGCTCATATAGAGACCCAACCCACGAGCGCAGAGTAAAGGAAATTGCCGAGGATATCATCAAGGAAAAAGGCAAAGATGTTAAGGTAGTAATATCTTACGATGTTGCCCCTATCAGAGGTGAGACGCCAAGATTAAACACCATGATAGTGGAGCAATACGCTGCTGAACCATCAAGAGAGCAATTGCGTAGGATTCAGCAAAGTTTTAGAGAGAAGGGGGCAAAGGCTCCGTTTAGAGTTTTAACCTGCTATGGTAGTACGGTTTCTCCTGAACATGAGAGGTTAGTCACAACGTTAATGTCGGGACCAATTGGAGGGGCTGTTGGCGGCGCATATCTGGCAAACAAATTAGGGATAGCAAACGTAATAGGTGTTGATGGTGGCGGAACGACCTTTGATGTCGCCCTTATATCGGAAAGATATGTTCCTACCAGGTGGGAGAGCATTGTGGGAGGTTTCCTGTTAAATATACCAATGATTGGTCTGAGGTCAATGGCTGCTGGGACTGGTGCATATCTAAGATACAATAAGATAACTAAACGGCTCGAATATGGGCCTGATTCCGCGGGATATCTCGTAGGAGTTTGCAACGAGAAAGCCAACGTCCAAACTGTGACGGCAACCGATTGTGCCCTTATTTTAGGATATCTTAACCCTGATTATTTCCTTGGAGGTGATATACCGTTAAACAAGGATAGGGCATTTAAAGCCGTCAAGGAGCAGCTTGCAGACCCGGTGGGCAAGGATACATATGAGACCGCCAGGGGCATGCTCGACCTGATTCAGCTGGATGAAGCGAGCTTTCTAACAGGGATAGTTGAGGGGATGGGCTATCGCCCTGAGAATTATGTTCTGTTATGTTACGGTGGAGGAGGTCCTCTTCAAGTCGCCGGTTTTACCAAGGGGATGAACTTCCAGGATATCCTGATCCCTTCCTGGGCTGCCGCCTTCTCAGCCTTCGGATGTGCATGTGGTGATTATGCTTACCGGTATGAAAAGAGCCTGGACCTCATATTGCCGCCAGATGGGAGTTTCGATGCTATTGTAGCTATGTCCAGCACAGCGGGCTATATGGAATTGAAAGAAAGGATTTGCAAAGAGTTTGAGCGGGATGGCATGAATCCAGAGGAGGTAGAATTCAGACCGTCCACCAGGTTGCAATATATGGGAATGCTTGATGACCTGGAGGTTGACTCGCCCTCTGATACGCTGGAAGCGAAGGATATGAAAGAGATTACAAGCAGGTATGACAAGCGCTTTGAGGAGATATTTAAAAGGGGCACGAAGAGCCCCGAGCTTGGATACGCTATCACAAAGCTAATAGGAGTTGGTGTCATGCCAGTGGTGAAACCGGAGATTCCTTCCTTCGACCTTTGTGGAGAAAAGCCAGACGAAGGAGCGGCGAAAGGCAAAAGGGATATCTACTGGGAAGGGAAGTGGCATGAGGCATCACTCTGGGAGTGGGATTTGCTAAAGCCCGGGAACAGGGTAAAGGGACCTGCAGTGATAGAATCGCCGGTCACGACTCTATTGCTTCCTCCAAATTCAGAGACGTATCTGGACCAATACAGGCTCTTTCACTTGAAAATTAAATAGGGGGTAGGACAAATGAAAAAAGGAAAACCAATAGGCTGGGACGGAAAGACTCTCAAGGAGATGATTCAAGAGAGCGAACAGCTGTTCAAAGACACGCGGAGGTATTACGGGATAGATAAATTGGAGTTGAAGACGAAGGACCCGTTTAGATATGAGAGGGCTTATGCCAGGCTGAGAGGGGCCAGCGAATCTGCCTGGGAGACCGCCTTGCACGTAGCCGCCTCTCCAATCGTGAAGGAGATTGGAGAGCTCTGTTTTGCTCTGTACTCTCCGGAGGGAGATTCTGTTGTCGTCTCCACTGGAATCATGGTCCATGTGCACACAATGAGCGAGGCGATAAAGTTCATAATAAGAGAGAACTACGAAGAAGAAGTTGGCATCAATCCCGGAGATATTTTCCTTAACAATGACTGCCTGTGCGGGAACGTTCATACCAGCGATGTCCAGACGCTCATTCCCATTTTCTGGGAAGATGAGCTCGTTGGGTGGGTGGGGGGAGTGACTCATCAGGTGGACATTGGAGGTGTTGTCCCGGGGCACGATTTGACATGTACTGTTGAGCGCTTCGATGATGGCGTCCATTATACATGTTTGAAGATAGGCTCCAACGATGAGATATGGAAGGACCATATGCTCAATGCCAGAAGGTCTGTGCGAACTCCGATGTTCTGGGAACTGGATGAAAAGTGCCGGTTGTCAGGATGTCTGATGATAAGGGATGCGACCCTCGATTTTATAAAAAATGAAGGGATAGAGTACTACAAAAAATTCATTCGGGAGACAATAGAGGATGGGAGGAGAGCCTTCATTGCCCGCATCAAGCAACTTTTAGTTCCCGGAAGGTATAGAGCTTCATCATTTATGGGTAACACCTCGGAGCCCATTCAGTTGAAACCACAGGCAACCACATCAGCATTGTCGAATATGCCGCTAGAGCTTGTAGTTAAAGGTGATGGCAGTTTATCGCTCTCCTTCGATGGCTCAAGTGCCGCGAAACGATTTTCGTTCAACTGTGGGATAGGGGCGATGGAAGGGGGGCAGTGGGTTCTGCTGACTCAGTGCATCATACATCGTGATAAGGTAAACGATGGAGCTTACCTGGCTGTGGATAAGGACTATCCCCCGGGGACCTGGTGCAATCCAGGTGACCCTTACCTATCTTATAATAATCCCTGGGGCCTCTTGATACCAGCTTATACCAGCATGATGAGGTGCCTTTCTTACGGTTTCTTTAGCAGAGGATTTAGAGAGGAGGTTGTGCCTGGATATTCTCTCACTGCAGATGCCCCTCAAGGTGGTGGATTTTTCGAGAAAGGACCTCTGGCAGGGCAATATTGGCCTCTTTCGACCTTTGAGATATCTGGACAGGGATACGCCGCCAGTGCTGTCACCGACGGGTTTAATAGTGGATATGCGATGTGGAATCCGGAGGGGAACCTGGGAGATGTAGAAACGTGGGAAGTTATCCAGGGAGGCATCCCATATCTTTCACGGCAGCTTAAGCCGAACATTGCCGGTCACGGCAAATATAGGGGAGGCTCAAATTTTGAGACAGTGGCAATGATTCATAACTCTCGTAATGTCACATTCTTCAATGCCGCAGAAGGGTTAACTTTTGCTGGCTGTGGCGGCATGCATGGGGGATACCCACAGGCAACTTCTTATATCCTTCGCGCCGAAAAAACAAATATGGCTGAGGTGGTCAAGAATAAGCAGCCATATCCACTGGGAGACCCAGACCCAGCGCATGGAGAATTCGAGAGATTCATAAAGGGCAAGATAACAAGGATACCCGAAGGAATGATGATACCCATAGGCCTTAAGAATTATGACCTTGTACATTGGAGGGAATCAGGAGCTCCAGGATATGGCGACCCGCTGGAGCGTGAGGTAGACCTGGTGAAGAAAGACCTTAAGGATGCGATATTCACAAAGGACATCGTCTACAATGTCTATGGAGTTGTGGCTGCATACGATGAGACGAAGAGGGAGTGGTCGGTTGACTATGAACAAACCAAAAAGCGAAGGGAGCAGCTTCGCAAGGAAAGGGAAGATAACTCAATGACCTTTGAAGAGTTTTATCAAAGGGAGAAGAAGAGGATAGTGGATGGTAATCTGCTCGAGCCTGTCAAGCGGTCGTATAACGAGAGTATCCAATTATCTAAAAGATGGGGGAAGGAGTTCCTGGAGTTTTGGAATCTGCCCGAAGATTTCAGGTTCAAAGTAGAGGAGGAGTAAATGAAAAAATATGATAAATATGATGTTGAAACCATCGAAAGGATGATAGACGGTAAGCTACCGTGGCCTGAGTTGCGGCTGATATTATCTGAGGAAAAGGATAGCGATAGGTTCGAAAAGGTTATGGAGATTATGCAAAAACGCGTTTCCTGGAAGGAGAAAATCCTTCTGCCCCTCCATGAACATTTATACATTGTGTCAAAAGAAGGGAAGAGGATAGTCAAGTGTGATTGTGGCTACGAATTCGGCGATTACCGTGAGAACTGGAAGACAAAGTGCCGGGTTAGAGTGAGAGATACCAACGAAAGCCTCGACGAGATATATCCACCCTACATGCATTCAGACCCGGAATGGGAGGAAATAAGGGAATATTACTGTCCCGGCTGCCTTGCGCTTTTAGATACCGAGCTGGCTCCCCCCGGCTGTCCTCCGGTATTCAATTTCCTCCCTGATATAGACGCTTTTTACGAGGAATGGCTGGGAAAGCCCGCTCCCGATAAGAAGAGAGTGTAATTAAGGCATATCTTGTCTTTAGATATTAGATAAATGTAGTGGCTTGACCGGGATTGTAGTATCAGATGCTAGCGGATAACGGAGATAGAAGGCACTATTTATGAAGAATATATTTATAACCGGTGTCTCAGGTTATTTTGGCTCCAAGCTTGTCTCTCTGTTCGCCCAAAAGGATGAGGTGGAAAGCATTGTCGGAATTGATATGAAACCACCTTCATATACCTCGAAAAAGCTGGAGTTTATAAAGCATGATGTCAGGCGCGATATGTCCCCAATACTCTTAATAAGGGGCATAGATTGTGCTATCCATGCTGCTTACATCTTGCCACCCATACACAATAAGACCTTGATGGAAGACATTAATATCAATGGGACAAAGAACTTTCTGGATTCATGCGCCAGGGCTGGCGTGGGACAGCTTTTATGTTGTTCTTCTACTGCTGCGTACGGGTTTCATAAAGATAACCCATCTTTGTTGACGGAGGGCTCTCCCCTGAGGGGAAACGATGATTTCACGTACTCCAAAAACAAAAAGGAGCTGGAGTTTATCTATAAAAAGTTTAAGAAAACCCACCCTGATGTATGCTTAACTATTATAAGACCAAGTTTCGTAGTAGGCCCTGGATTTAATAACCCACTTGCCAGACATCTTAAAAAGAAGATAGTGCCACTGCCACCAGATACTGCACCATTTCAGTTCATACATGAAGATGACCTTGTAGAGATTATCTATCAGCTCCTGTCGAAGAAGAAGGAAGGGGCATACAATTTAGCTGCTGATGGCACGATGACTTTTGACGAGATGCTGCGCATCCTCGGCAACCGGCCTTTAAAATTACCGCCATCCGTGCTCTATCCGTTCAACAGTATAATGTGGTTTTTGCGCATTAAGTTTATGTCAGAATTTCCAAGCCCTGCTTTGAACATGGTGCGTTATCCGTGGATTGCCAGTAATAAAAAGCTAAAAAAGGAACTGAATTATAAATTTAAGTATACTACAAAGGAGGCCTTTGAGGATTTTGCCAGACATGTCAGGGCCAGGAGTTAATCCCACGGGATTGTAATCTTCTTATAATCCATTCCTGACTTTGCCCGTATTGCCAGGGTTTCCCTGCAGTGACCAAATTGGGTATCCTCAGTTGTATGAGGGTCTGCTTCTTCCCGTAGTGCTGATGTAGTTCAGATAGATAGGTGGACACTTCGGAGTATGGAGTCACGGCTCATCTTGAGTTTAAACAGGCTCTGGCAATCCGTTGTGTCGTCGCGAGGAGTGAGATTCCTCGTTTTACTCGGAACAGGCTCCGCAATTCCCCCGCGCTGAAGCACTAAATTCTAAACAAATCCTAATATCCAAATTCAAAACTCAAAATGACAAATTAAAATGTAAAAACCTTCCTCATTGTGCCCTTTGATTTTTGAGTTTTGCTTTCCCGGGATTGCCACGCCTTCGGCTCGCAATGACAATAAGAAAGGCTCGCAATGACAGGGGGGAAATTCACCCTCACCTTATTCCTCTCCCATCAAGGGAGAGGAGACTTTTTAGAGATTGCCACGCCTTCGGGCTCGCAATGACAATAAGAAAGGCTCGCAATGACAATAAAAAAGGCTCGCAATGACGTTATTGAGTTAACATTGTCACATTTGCATGTCACTGCGGAGTGAAAGCGAAGGGCTCCCGTATTATGCCTTTCTCGGTGATGATGGCGGTTATGTATTTATGGGGGGTTATATCGAAGGCTGGGTTGGCTG